>Ga0207866_1000033_pt1 | contig 212214 bp, 171 predicted proteins | sample HigsolmetaAR203D_FD_184835 | JGI IMG/M metagenome (GOLD analysis project Ga0207866, IMG submission 184835) | Ionic liquid and high solid enriched microbial communities from the Joint BioEnergy Institute, USA - AR20-3-D (SPAdes) (version 2) ... | reverse complement strand
TCCGCCGCTAAGTTCCCAAGCTTCCACCCGAAGGCTTCCGCTTGAAAACTCCGCTCGACTTGCATGTATTAGGCACGCCGCCAGCGTTCGTCCTGAGCCAGGATCAAACTCTCCGTAAAAGTTCGGCCTCAAGCCGAATGTATACGACGAGCTGATGAAGCTCTTACATGTTCATTCATTGACGTTGGTAAGATGCGCTGATCGACTAACGACCAACCATGTCTTACCCATCAGGACGTTTCATTCGTTCGTTCTGCAGTTTTCAAAGAACAAGTTGCTGGTTGTTCATCGCCGTTTCAGCATCCGACTTACTTCATCATCTTTCGTCAGTGCCTCAAGGCGACTTTATTAATATATCACAGACTCTCAGAAGTTTGCAAGTGGGAATTTTGTCTAAATGATAGTTCGCGCCAAATGCTGCCTTCCGGCACGTTTCATGCGATTTCCGCCTATCGTACCCTGGCAGCTCTTCGAGAAGAACATAATCGAATCATGCTTGGGTTACATTATAAGTAATCAACTGATACGACAAAAATCGATCGTTCGCCGCGACTCTTCACAGGACTCGTCAGAGTACGAACAGATGAACCCCGTATAACAATGCCAATCCAGGCAGTCCGAGCAGACCCGCGATCAGCACATTCGGTATATTCAGGGCGATCTCCACTTCGCCCGCAAGACCGGTCAACTGCACCAGATAGACGATCACTCCAGCAAGCGCGATATTCATAACAAATCGCAGAAACGACACGGCTGTGACTCGCGGTTTCAGCGTCACATACAGCAGTGCACAGACAGCAACCACAAACATCGTTAGCCATAGCCCGTTCATGCTTGTTCACCCCCTGCAACCCATAGCTCCAACTGGCGACCATCCCTGCATAACTCGGCCTCATATCCACACGCTGCCACTGATCCCTCGCACGTCCAATTACATAGCTTTACCCAATAGAAATAGCCGCGAAGTACCAGACTCTAGCCATAACTCATGCGAAACGCTGTTTGCGCAGATCATCCAACTGTCTGTACAGGCGCTTCGTTTCCTTGAGCGTCGTGGCATAATGCTTCTCGGCAGCGATAACCGAGTAGATGGCATAGTCGATCTGATCCGGCTCACTCACCCAGTCGAGCTTATGGAGAGCGATCCGCCAATCGGCGAGAGCCTTATTACAGCGTTCAACAGCTTGGATATATTCATCCTCGGCAACACGTAACCTTTGATCCTTCGTTCCGAAGTTAAGTCCTCTGGGCTTGCCTCCATGAACCGCGGCTGCGGTTTCGTCCCATGTCTCCGTTATTTCGCCGGGATCGGCAAATGTTTCGCTCCCTTCCCGCATGTGCCAGACTCCATCTTGCACTACATCTCCCGCGTGGTTAATCCTGATGCCAGTTTGCATCATATCCTCAACGCGCCTGTACCCGTCTGCCGCCCTCACCATATCCTCATCAGTCTTGCTCTTATCTTCGGCTGGCCCCCCAACCTTCTCTCTAACCTCTCTGACGACAGACCGACATCTGTCCTGCCATAACTTGTACCATCTTCGCATGGAAACTTGTCCTCCTGATATGCAGCAATGTTTACTACATGCATATAAATCAAGAGGCATTTCTAGAACCATCTTCTGCACAAAAAAAAACAATCAACGCAAAAAAGCCCCTCGACCCGCAACTTCTCGCGAATCAAGGGGCGTCCCATACCTCCCAGGCATAAGGTCGCTTCCTGCAGTTACAGCTCCCGCCGTCCTTCGAGCGCCTTCGACAGCGTCACTTCGTCAGCGTACTCCAGATCGCCGCCTACCGGCAGTCCGTGCGCAATGCGTGTGACCTTGATGCCAAATGGCTTCACCAATCGTGACAGATACATCGCAGTGGCTTCGCCCTCAATGTTCGGGTTCGTTGCGATGATCAACTCCTGCACCGTCTCATCGGTCAGCCGACCCAATAGCTCACTGACTCGAATATCGTCCGGCCCGATTCCCTCGACCGGCGAGATCGCGCCGTGAAGCACATGGTACATGCCCTGGAATTCCTTTGTCCTTTCCATGGCGATCAGATCCTTGGGCTCCTGGACAACACAGATGACGCTGCGATCCCTGCTCTTGTCCTGACAGATGCGGCAAGGATCAGCATCCGTTATGTTGCAGCAGATCGAGCAGTATTGAAGATTGCGCTTAACGCCTACCAATGCCTTGGCAAAGTCCATCACGTCCTGCTCCTGCATGCGCAGCACATGGAAGGCCAAGCGACTCGCCGTCTTCGGCCCTATTCCCGGCAAGCGGGAGAACGATTCGATCAATCTCGCGATCGGTTCTGGATAATACACCGAAACTATCCCCTTTGCTGTCTGAAAAATACGCGCACCTGCATCAGAATATGGTGCGGCCTGGCGAAGAGCAAGCCTTCATGCAACGAGCCGGCGCATGGACGCCGGCTGCCGTTTGCAATGAATGATTGGTCGTCAGAATAATCCAGGTATATTCATGCCGCCAGTGAATCGGCCAAGATCCTGGCTTGCCAGTTCATCCGCTTTGTTCAAGGCATCGTTCACAGCAGCCATCACGAGATCCTGCAGCATCTCCACATCGTCAGGATCAACGGCTTCCGGCTTGATCGTGATGCCAAGAACCTTCTTGTGCCCATTCATGCTGACTGTCACCACACCGCCGCCGGCCGAGCCCTCGACCGTCTTGTTGCCCAGTTCCTCCTGAGCCTTCAGCATCTGCTCCTGCATCTTCTTGACCTGCTTCATCATCTGATTCATGTTATTGCGCATCATCGAAACTTCAACCCCTTAGTTTGGTATCCACATCATCATTGATTTTGAACTGAAGTGACGCATGTCCGGCTCAATCCTCTTTGATCGTGACCAGGTCTTCGCCGAACAGCTCAATCGCTTCCTTGATCCAATCCTGTTCTTGCTGGCCGCCATCCTCCGGCGTCAGCTCCAGAACCTCCGGTGCTGAACTCGCTGCCTGATTGGCCATTAGCTCCGTCCACTCACTTTTCATGACGGTCATGAGTGCGAGCGGTCGGCCGAACGTTTCAGCTATCACTTGCTCGATCAATTCCCTGTTCGCCGGCTTCTCTGTCGTTTCACGATGCATGGCGCTCTTGAATGCGAGCAGCACCGCATCCTTGGTCGCGGCAACAGGTTCACCATCGATCAACCAGGCATGGACAGTAATCTTGCGTTCCTTCACCCGCTGCAATATAGAAGGCCAACGGTTCACCACCTCACCCATGGTGGTGTTGTCCGGTTGCTGCCTGAACACTTCCAGAGCGGCCAGCGACCTCATCCCGCGTGGGCTGGAAGCCGTCTTCGAATGCGATCTGCTCTTGGTGCCTGCGGCCGTGCCGCTCGACGACCGTGTTCCTGACGCTGCGGACGTGTAAGACGCATCCCCGCCCGTGCCTTGGGAAACTCTCGCTTCCCGAAGCTGAACCAGTTCCTGCTGCAGCTTGTGTACGGCGGAACGAAGCTGGTCCAACTCCTGCTTCCATTGTGCAGGAATCTCCTCGCCAGCCGCTTGTGCCGCAGCATCTTCCGTACACAGCTTCAGCACAGCAACCTCCAGGATTAACTGCGGTTGGAAAGCATATTTTAATTCCGCCTGAAACCGATTCAGCGTCTCAATCATCGAGAACAACCGCGCGCTTCCGAAACGTTCCGCCAATTGTCTGTGGGTCTCCGGTTCGGGCAATCTCTCGCGGAGGTTCTCTGCACGCGGTGCCATAAGCACCATCAGCAAATCGCGGAAATACAACAGCAGATTCTCCAGGCATTTGTCTGCGCTCTTGCCTTCTTGGAGCAACTGATCCACGATCTGCAGCACCTCGCCGACGTTTCGTTCCAGAATCGCTTCAGCGAGCTTCCGGAACTGCTCCTGCGGGATGCCGCCGGTGATTGCAACGGCAGCTTCATACGTAATGCGCGAACCTGCAAAAGTCGATATCTGATCCAGCAGGCTGAGCGCATCCCGCATCCCGCCATCTGACAGGCGGGCGACGTAATGAAGGGCTTCCTCTTCAGCCTCTATGCCTTCTTCCATACAGATCGCGCGCATGCGATCGACTTGCTCGGTGAGTGTTATCCGGTGAAAGTCAAACCGTTGGCAACGGGAGATGATCGTAGCCGGAAGCTTATGCGGCTCCGTGGTCGCCAGGATAAACATCGCATGCTCCGGCGGCTCCTCCAATGTCTTCAGAAGGGCATTAAAGGCTTCCGGGGTCAGCATGTGCACCTCGTCGATGATGTACACCTTGCGCCTGACCTCGGTCGGAGCATACTTGACCTTATCGCGAATATCCCTGATCTCTTCAACGCCCCGGTTGGAGGCCGCGTCTATCTCCACGACATCCATCACGGAACCTGCGCTGATGCGCTTGCATGACGAACATTCGTTGCACGGAGCATGCTCCAATCCTCGTTCGCAGTTAACCGCTTTAGCCAATATCTTGGCGGTGCTGGTCTTACCGGTTCCGCGAGGGCCGCTGAACAGATAAGCATGCGACACCTTCGCTTCGCGCAGCGAATTGTACAGCGTCTGCGTGATGTGCTGTTGACCAACGACGTCCTGAAACGTCTGCGGGCGCCAGGCACGATAAAGCGCTATTCGGTTCATGCCCCTCACCCCCTGTGCAATAGCACACAATAACTTCATTCATTATACTATAACGGAGTATGGGGGTAAACGGCACAAAGTCGTACATGTCCGGTGCGGCTCCCCTAACAGGACACAGGGATTCCAGCATCAGATAACCAATTCATGCCCTGCCGATCAATTCAGATCATGGCAGGCAGCGATATGGTAAAGGTCGTTCCTTCACTCCCGCTGCTCACCGTGATCTGTCCGCCCATATCATGGACGATGCGTTGGCAAACGGCAAGCCCCAGGCCGGTGCCGTTCTCTTTGGTTGTGAAGAAAGGGTCGAAGATCTTGTCCATCAGATAGTCCGGAATTCCGGAGCCCGTATCCTGTATATCGATATGTATCACTTTATCCTCGCTCAGTCGCTCTACGATCGTAAGCACGCCATTCTCTTCCATGGCCTCGATCGCATTCTTGCATATGTTCAGGAAAACTTGCTTAAGCAATTCGCTGTCCGCATGAACAGGCGGCAGATCATCAGCCACCAGATAGTTCACCGTTATGCTGTGAAGATTGGCCTCGCTCATGATGATTGGCAGGATGTTGTGGATCGTCTGAGCCACCGATGTTGGCCGGTAGCTGGTATCCTTGCGTTTGCCGAGCAGCAGGAACTCATTAACCAGCTCGTTGATTCGGTCGATCTCACTTTTTACAATGGACAAGTAGCCAACTTCGCGCTCCAGATTCTTGCTCTCAAGCGCTGATTGCAGCAGTTGAATGAAGCCCTTGATCGATGTGAGAGGATTGCGGATCTCGTGCGCGGTTCCCGCTGCGATCTGACCGATCATCGCCAGCCTGTCACTGCGGTGGAGCTGAGCTTCCAGAGATCGCAGATTGGATACATCCTTCACGATGATGTACGCGCCCGCAATGGCCCCAGACGTGTCCTTGAGCATATTGGAATCGATGAGCAGATCATAACGCTTGCCGCCAATCTGCCACAGGACGGGATGATTCCGCACGACGGTACCGTTGAGCAAAGATGAGATGACCAACTGAAAGTCTCCTGCCGGTTCGAACAGTTGGTTGATCTTTTTATTCAGCAAGCATTCTCGACGATGCCCGAAAATCTGGCATGCCATATCGCTGATCTCTACGAGTCGAAAGTTTGTGTCGAAGATCATGATGCCCAAATTCACATTACGCATGAATGAATCGGAGAACTGTTGCAGGATGGATGGTTTATTTTTCCTGAATTGAGGGAGGTACAAGAGGGTGTACTGTACTTGTCCGTCCGTTAAGACTTGGGTCGCAAACACTTCCGTGGCTGTCCAGTCCCCGCTCTTCGTCTTCACTTCGATGACCGGTAAAGTAAGCGCGTCACTCTCCAATGTGGCGCTGGCTCGATACAGGTCCTGCAAGGTATCGAAGCCTCTGACGATCTCTGAAAAGGGCCGACCATGCAATTCATCTGCCGTATATTCCGCGGTTTGCAGGAACAAAGAACTCGCTCTGGCAAGGTTTTCGCTCCCGTCGAACATGAGGAATGAACCGGTCGGAAAATGACCTACTACGTGTAACAAGGACTGTAAATGAAAAGGAAGCCTCAATTCCGTCGAATACAACAACTCCTTCACCTCACATCCCCTGGCAGCCTTTAAACTATAAATCCTCTACAAGTTCCATACATTCTCTCAAGCCACAAGAAACGCCCAACTGTCATCGGTGTTCCTGAACAAACTCCGTGCAGCCAAGCATTGCACTGTTGACGAATGGAACTTTTTACCGCGTTAATGATTCTTCAATTTTGAATGATCTCCTGCATTTCCCAATAAAAATAATCCTTTTGGCCCATTCCAAAGTCGCGACCCATGAAGGATATACGCCTGATTAACTATAAGAATAACAAAAAAACCAACCCGCTAGGGCTGGTTTCCATTCCTAATAACAGCAAGTTACCATATGTAAAACCGTGCACCTGACATTGATCATAGAATACGAGCTTGTCCTCCGTATCCGGCTCAGGTTAGGCCACCCTTCGGCACATGAAAAATCTTACTTACGGCTGCTTCCTTCCGGACCTGACCGGGTTCATAAGCTTTCATTGCGAAGGACCCGACCGTCAACACCAGATGACGGAAGCCAGTCCTCACACTCTATGACCGCTGACAGGAATTCAACCCCGCTGCAGCGGATTGCGGGTTACAGGGCACCGCTACCTCCCCGTCTAGCACGGCAAAGCTAAGTATAACGAAATTCAGACGAAAGATCAACCTCTACAATCTTGGAAACCCACACATGCCGAACTAACGCAGCATGACCTTGAAATCGTAGCGCGGATTGTTGAAACTGAGCGCTTTCTCGGCCTTCCGCCGGATCTGATCCTTCTCCGCTTCACTTAAGCCCTCTTCAAGGGTCAGATAAACGAACACATGAGGACCATTGGCTATAGAGCTTACCTGCCGGATACCATCGATGCTCATCAGCGTCCGCTTGATGATCTGGGAATTCGCATAGTAGCTGCGGCTGCTTGCATTCGGCAACAGGTTCGGATTCGCGTTGCTCATGCCGAGATACCCATCATCCGGATATCGCTGCGAGTCTCCCGCTTCACGCCCGCAAGCGACCAACGCCAGGCTGAGCATCAGGATCACCGCGCACACCAACCAACTTCTCAGCTTGCCCCCCACCGTTCGACGCATAAAGAAGACACCTCCTCAGATCATATCATGACCTGAGAAGGTGTCTGTATTCCCGTGGTGGTTATGCAATTAATGGATCACAGTCCGTATTTCTTCTTGAACTTGTCCACACGACCGCCAGCATCGACAAACTTCTGCTTGCCAGTAAAGAACGGGTGGCATACCGAACAGATTTCCACGCGAAGATTTTTCTTAATCGATCCGGTTTCAAATGTATTCCCGCACGCGCAAGTAACTGTCGTCACGTGGTAGTCAGGATGAATAGCTGGTTTCATCGATCGTTCACCTCTTTCCGCCCTGAGCGCCTGGCGCCCAGAGTAAAATTGACACATGAGGACATTATATCACGCGCTATCCCTCGATGCAACCATCGATTATCCGCTGTTTGCGCCTAGTAAGCCGGAGTTGGACCAATCCGCGTTATCCTTACTTGTTCATGGAAGCAACATGTGCGCGGTTCCTTCCGGAAGGCGGAACATGCGTATAAGAGCCGATCACAACGCCCGGAAGCTCCTGGCGCATGATCTCAATCGCCTGCTTCATTCCGATGATCTCGCCGCGTGGCGGGGGAATCAGTTGCAGGTAGCTCTCCGGGTCAATGTTCAGATTGCGCAGTTGGATCAGCTTCAGATCGGTGCGCCGAACGAACTCGATCATCGCCTCCAGCTCTTCCTCGCGGTCGGTCACACCCGGGAAGATCAGATAATTAATCGACGTATAGACACCTTGCGAGGCAGCGTAGCTGAGCGACTTCTCAACGTTGCTCAGCTTGTACCCGCGGGGCATGTAGTAGGCGTTGTAATGATCCTCCAATGCGCTGATCGTGCTGACGCGCATCAGGTCAAGCCCCGCGTCCACGATCATGCGGATCTGGTCGGTAAGCCCGGCATTGGTGTTCATATTGATATATCCCATGTCCGTCACCGCGCGTACGCGCTTGATCGCCTCGATGATCGTCGGGAACTGGGTGGAAGGCTCTCCTTCACAACCCTGGCCGAAGCTGATGATGCTGTTCGGCGTCACCAGATGCTCCAGCATAATCTCGACAACCTCATCAACCGTCGGCTTGAAGTTCATCCGTGTTTGCGGCGCGACGAAGCCCCGATCTTCCGGTTGCGCCGACAGGCAACCGAAACAACCTGCATTGCAGGAATAAGATACGGGAACCCCGCCTTCCAACCGCTGAAGAAACGTATTGGAAGCGGTGAGGCATTCGTACTCGAGCGCACATTTCGTCAGATGCTGGTACAACCGGTTATTCGGGTATTTCGAGTTGAGCAGCTCTACCTTGCGCTCCAGGAGATCGACGTCGCAATTGCGCGGGTCCCAGGGCTCTGGATCGTCCGATCGCTCGGCAGCAACATAGAAGCCGTCATCCTTCCATACGACCGCTGTATAACCGAAGATCGGCAATGCCTTGTCCTTCTCGGACTTCACATAACCAGGCAGGAACAATCTTGTATAGCCTTGCGGCAACAGTGCTCCCACAGCCGTATATGGCCCGTCCAAGCGGTGCATTTCGCCGGTTTCCGGGTCCATGCCGATCGGGCTGGTGTACGGCATCGCCACAAGTGTCGCCCCCGAGGGTAGCGGAATCAACTCTTCGGGCATGATCTCGCTGATCATATCACCGCTTCTGCCAAGACCGTACCATTCATCATGATTGTATACATTGCCGTCCTGATCTGCATATACGAGATACATGACTGATAACTCCTTGGATGCATTAAGATGCGGAATTTTTCCGTTTGCCTGGCATCAGGCTGTCCAGCGATTCCAGGAATTCGGCATTGGTTTTCGTTTCTTGAAGTTTCTTGATCATCTGTTCGATATAATCATTGTTCTCATTCATCGATTTGCGGATGAGCCAAACCTTCTCCAGCTCTTCCTTGGTCAACAGCATTTCTTCGCGGCGCGTGCCGGAGCGGCGGATATCAATGGCCGGGAAGATGCGGCGTTCCGCAAGTTTCCGATCCAGATGAAGCTCCATGTTACCCGTACCCTTAAATTCCTCGTAGATCACATCATCCATCCGCGATCCCGTATCGATCAGCGCCGTGGCGAGGATCGTGAGGCTCCCGCCCTCCTCGACGTTGCGTGCCGATCCGAAGAATCGCTTCGGACGGTGAAATGCCGCAGGATCAATACCTCCAGAAAGGGTTCTGCCTGATGGCGGAATGACCAGATTGTACGCCCGGGCCAGCCGCGTGATGCTATCCATGAGGATGACGACGTCCTTCTTGTGCTCAACAAGTCTCTGTGCCCGCTGCAGTACAAGTTCAGCTACCTTGATATGGTTCTCCGGCAACTCGTCAAAGGTTGAAGCTACCACTTCCGCCTTCACCGAACGCTGCATATCGGTAACTTCCTCCGGCCGTTCGTCGATCAGCAGGACGAACAACTCAATCTCAGGGTAATTGTGCGAGATACTGTTGGCGATTTCCTTCAGCAGCAAGGTCTTACCTGCCTTGGGAGGTGCCACGATCAGCCCGCGTTGGCCAAGTCCAACCGGTGCGAGCAGATCCATGATTCTGGTAGCTAATTTGTCAGGGGCTGTCTCAAGAACGATTTTCTCCTGAGGGTATAGAGGAGTAAGAGCGGGAAAATGAAGTCGTTCTGCTGCCGTTTCCGGCTTTTCACCATTGACCGCATCCACATGCAACAAACCAAAGTATTTTTCCGATTCCTTGGGCGCCCGGCACTTGCCCGACACCAAGTCGCCGGAACGAAGATCGAACTTGCGAATCTGCGAGGCAGAGATATAGATATCTTCCGGACTCGGCAGATAGTTAATCGGCCTCAAGAAACCGTACCCTTCCGGAAGAATATCCAGCACTCCCTGCATGAACATGTATCCGTTGTGTTCTGCTTGAGCGCGCAAGATCGCAAAGATCAATTCTTTTTTCTTCAACTGACCATAATAAGGGATCTGATATTTCTTGGCCAAGTTATAGAGCTCGGTCAGCTTTAGCTGCTCCAACTCGGCTAATTGCATTTCCATGCTATGATCATCACCATTCCGTTCATATATAGTATGTCCAATCTATTCTATTCATACGTGAATGCAGGGTATTTATACATTCTATAAAACCAAGTGTATACGTCAACACGCTATTCTATTCGGCTTCACGCCAAACTTCCGCCCCCAGGCGAGTCAGGTTCTGTACGAGATTGTCATAGCCGCGGTCGATATATTCAACTCCTGTAATCTCTGTGAGACCGCTTTTCACCGTAAGCGCAGCTACAACCAGGCTTGCGCCGGCTCGAAGATCCGTTGCCCGCACGCGCGCTGCATACAACTCTGAACCTTCGATGATAGCCGTTCGGCCTTCCACGCGTATCTTCGCTCCCATGCGCTGCAATTCTGGCACATGCTTGAAACGATTGTTGTAAACATGATCCGTCAGGATGCTGGTACCTCTTGCTTGAGTCATAAGACTGGTCATTGGGGACTGAAGATCTGTGGCAAATCCGGGGTACACCAACGCTTTCACGTCGATGCTTTCATAGTAAGGCTGTCCAACGACTCGTATGCTTTCATCCATCTCATATACATGAACTCCCATCTCTTGAAGCTTCGCGGTTACGGCTTCAAGATGCTTCGGGATGACATTGTCGATCGTAATATCACCGCGTGTCGCAGCGGCCAGTATCATATACGTCCCAGCCTGAATTCGATCTGGAATGATCGAATGCCGGCATCCGTTTAAATATTTCGCCCCCTCGATGCGGATCGTCTCCGTTCCTGCACCCTTGATGCTCACTCCCATCGAGCTGAGCAAGGTTGCCACATCGATGATTTCCGGTTCTTTGGCGGCGTTTTCGATAATCGTGACTCCTTTGGCCCTGGAGGCCGCAAGCATAATATTGATTGTAGCGCCGACGCTCACCACATCCAGATAGATCTTCGCGCCGCGCAGTTCCTTCGCTTTCAGATGAATACATCCATGTTCATTGCGCACTTCCGCGCCCAATGCTTCGAATCCTTTGATATGCTGATCAATGGGACGAGGTTCAAAATTGCAACCGCCTGGCATGCCAACCACCGCTTCACCGAACCTGCCGAGAAGCGCTCCCATAAGATAATAGGAAGCTCGCAGCTTCTTGACATTGCCATTAGGCATCGGAATCGGACGAAGGCCAGCGGGATCGATCACCATCTTGTCATCGTGCCAGCTTACCCTGGCCCCCAGTTGGGTCAGCAACTCCGCATAAATCGCAACATCGCTTAATTTGGGCAGATTCTCCAGCGTAACCGGAGAATCTGCGAGCAGAGCGGCGGGAATGAGCGCGATTGCGCTGTTCTTCGCACCGCTCATCTGAATCGTACCGCGAAGAGGCCGTCCGCCCGCGATAATCAACTTTTCCATAGCCCGGTCTCTCACCCTAACTGTATGTATGTTACGTTCGCTAGACTTAGCGGAAATAACGGAAATGGGAAAGCCATCGCATCGATGAGTTTCCCATGTTCATCGTTAATTCCTGTTTCCCCGTTCGCTTTAAGCTTGGTTGGCGCTGCCGAACAGCAAGATCTTCGACTTAACCACTTCGATCATTGCCGTTCTTGCCGGACCCAGATATTTTCTTGGATCGATTACCTTAGCATCGTTACCCAGAATCTCGCGGATCTTCGCCGTACATGCCACTTGGTTCTCCGTGTTCACGTTGATCTTGCCCACACCAGCAGCAATCGACTTGCGAATGGACTCGTCAGGAACACCGGAACCGCCGTGCAGAACGATCGGCACCGGCACCTTGCTGGCTACCGCCTCGATGATGTCATAACGGATATTCGGCTCGCCCGAGTACATGCCGTGAGCAGTACCTACTGCGATCGCCAGAGCGTCTACACCAGTTTCTTCATAGAAATAGATGGCTTCTTCCGGCTTGGCCAGAGCAGCATCAGCTTCATCAACGCTCAGGTCATCTTCGACGCCGCCGATTGTGCCCAGCTCACCTTCTACGGAAACACCCATCGCATGTGCTGCCTTGACGATTTCTTTCGTCAGACGGATATTTTCTTCAAGCGGATAATGCGAGCCGTCGAACATGACGGAAGAGAAGCCTGCACGGATACAAGCCATCGCAACTTCAAAGCTGCTGCCATGGTCCAGATGCAGAGCAATTGGAAGGCCTGTCTTCTCTGCAGCCGCTTTGGCGATGGCGACGGTGTATTCCATACCCATGTACTTCAGCGCGCCTTCGCTGACACCGTAGATAAACGGCGAGTTCAGCTCAGCAGCAGCGTCTGCAATCGCTTGGGCAAACTCCAGATTGTTCATGTTAAACTGACCGACTGCGAATTTCTTCTCTTTCGCTTTGGGCAAAAATTCATTCATTGATACTAATGGCATCGTGTTTCCTCCGTTCTCCTACTGAGTTTACTGACACATTATAACACAATGGTTCGAAAAATACACTTGCAGGTGTCACATATCGACATTCGAGCAACTGGAAGTTCCTGGACTGACTGCAAGACTGGACGTATGCGAGCCGTCTGTAATTCTGCACCTGTTGACGATAGATATCCATGGAAGGAACCGGCACAACTGGACGATCGGGACAGCGATTCAGCCAGATAAACGCTGCGCGTAATCGTTATCGGCGAACAGCCGATTCACCGCATGACGAAGCTCATCGATGTCGAATGGCTTCGTGAAGTGCGAGAGCGCACCAAGCTGCATCGCTTCCTTTATCATGTCCAATTCACCATAAGCCGTCATCATGATGACCTTGATCTCCGTGTCGATCTTGCGGATCTGCTTGAGAATCTCCAAACCGTCCATACCGGGAATCTTCATGTCGAGAAGGACCAGATCCGGCTTCATATTCTTCACAATCTCAATCGCCAGTCTTCCGTTGGAAGCCTGGTATGTTTCGTACCCTTCACCGGAGAACACTTCCATGAGCAGCATGCGAATGCCATTCTGGTCATCAACGATCAATAACTTCTTACCATGTCCCATAGCCAATCCCCTTCTGTTTCAGACTTCCGAACATAATTCCAAGTTATATCATTCGATGCCAGAAGTGGTTTTCCTTCCTCTTTTTATAAAATGCGGCTGATTCAGGGTTGCTGATGCTCCTGCATATATCGATATGCCGCCTTGACGAAATCTTTGAACAGTGGCTGCGGGCGGTTCGGACGCGAAGTGAATTCCGGATGGAATTGCACAGCCAGGAACCACGGATGATCCGGCACCTCGATGATCTCAACCAGACGTCCGTCCGGCGAAGTGCCTGTGATGCGGAAGCCATGCTTCTCCAGCAGCTCCCTGTATTCATTGTTGAACTCATAACGATGGCGATGCCGTTCATATACGAGTTCATCCTGATAAGCCTGCATGGCAAGGGAACCTTCCGCCACCTTGCAAGGATACAAGCCAAGACGCATCGTGCCGCCCAGATCTTCGATGTCCTTCTGCTCTGGCAGAAGATCGATCACCGGATAAGGCGTTGACGGGTTGATCTCCGAGCTGTTCGCATCCTTGAGTCCAACGATGTTGCGGGCATATTCCACCACGGCCACCTGCATGCCGAGGCAGATGCCGAAGAACGGGATGCGCTGCTCGCGGGCATATCGGATCGCGGAGATCTTGCCTTCGATGCCACGATCGCCGAATCCCCCAGGCACAAGCACGCCATGCACGCCGCTGAGCAGCTCGGCTGCATTGTCATCGGTAACATCTTCCGCGTTGATCCAGCGGATATGGACATCGGTATTGTTGGCGATTCCCGCATGTTCTAGCGATTCGACGATACTTAAGTATGCGTCATGCAGTTCGACATATTTGCCGACGATCGCGATCTCCGATTGCTGCTTCGGCAGCTTCACGCGGCGAACCAGTTCTTCCCACTCCTGCATATCCGCCTGTGGCTTGCCGCCGAGTCCGAGATACTTCACCACGAGATCATCCAGGCCTTGATCGCGCAGCATGAGAGGCACCTCATACAACGTTTCGGCATCACGGCATTCGATCACCGCGTCCGCATCGATGTCACAGAACAGTGCCAGCTTGCGCTTCAAGTCGCTGCTGAGTTCATGCTCGGTCCGGCATACGATCACATGCGGCTGGATGCCGATGCTGCGAAGTTCCTTCACGCTGTGCTGCGTCGGCTTCGTCTTCATCTCCCCGGAGGCTTTGATGTATGGGATCAAGGTGACGTGGATGTACATCACGTTCTCGCGGCCGATATCGCTCCTGATTTGGCGAATCGCTTCAAGGAACGGCAAGCTCTCGATATCGCCCACCGTGCCGCCGATCTCCGTGATGACGACGTCCACTTGCGATTCTCTGCCTGCACGGAACACCCTGTCCTTAATCTCGTTCGTGATATGCGGGATAACCTGCACCGTGCCGCCGAGATACTCGCCACGCCGCTCCTTGGTAATGACCGAGGAATAGATCTTGCCCGTCGTGACATTGCTGTTCTTCGTCAGGTTGATGTCGATGAACCGCTCATAGTGGCCGAGGTCCAGGTCGGTCTCAGCCCCGTCATCCGTGACGAACACTTCACCGTGCTGATATGGGCTCATCGTACCCGGGTCAACGTTGATGTACGGATCGAACTTCTGGATCGTCACCTTGAGCCCACGGTTCTTGAGCAATCTGCCGAGCGATGCCGCCGTTATTCCCTTACCAAGTCCGGACACGACTCCGCCTGTTACAAAGATATACTTCGTCAAAATATAACCTCCAGTCATCATCGAAGATGCTTCTAATGAGACAATGGTCAAAACAAAAAAAGTGACCCGTAAAGGGGGCACTTTTCATTTATTTTGAACATATTTACGTGTAATAAAACATTAAAATTATTAGCCCATGCAATAGTTTACATGGAGACTGTGGACATGTCAAGCAACCCCAGTCCGCTGTACTGGCAAGGTCTTGAGGTCAGATGCGGGCTTACTGGTCTTCGTCTTCCTCAGCATCCTCGAAGTCATCCACCGCGTCATCGTCGTCAAAATCATCGTCCGTATCAAGTTCCTCATCCAATTCAGGATCGAGGTCATCCGGCAATTCGTCGTCATCGTCCGGGAAGATCTCGTCGTTGTCACCGACCGTATCGAAATCATCCTCGTCATCGGACAGGTAATCCTCATCGTGTTCCTCTTCATACAAATCTTCATCTTCGTCATCGTCGTCATCATTGATAATGCGCGGACGCGTGCCAGCCATATCATCCTGCTTGTCGATCGGATACCAGCGCTTCAGACCCCAGAGGTTGTTGCCCACGCAGGCGAAGCGGCCGTCGATATTGATCTCTGTGTACAACTGTGCGATCACATTCATGATCTCGTCTTCGGAGATGCCTTTGATCTTGGCGATTTCCTGCATGAGGTCACGATAATAATACGGTGTATTCGATGCCTTCAAGATTTCGAAGGCGAGGTCCACCATGGGCATTTCCTTAGCACGTTCTTCGGATATCTTTAACGTGTACTGGCTCATGTTAAGCTACTCCCTTCAAGCTTTTTTCAAATACATATGAATATATTCATCGTAAGCATGTACTGAATCTTACCATTATCACAATAAGTAAACCTTATTTTTATCCAAAATGCAACTGCGTGTCAAGTTATTATGCGTGCATCTCTCCGAAACACGGATAAGGCTGCCCCAATCATCTATCGATGATCAGGACAGCCCTTGACTGTATCCGCGAGAGATCGCTTACGCACAAGTGCGCGGGCTTATTCGCCCCTTAATCGAATCTCTCATCCTATTCATATGTCCTGCCGCTCCGTTTGACACTTGCAACCGCCTATTCTCATCAAGACTGGCGAAGCGTCTATAACGATCAGCCTGCGGTGACATACACTGGATGTTAGCTAGACCATCTGGATCAGCAGGAGGATGGTGCATTGAACAGAGCACAATCGGCAGGCAAGCTGTCAGGTAAGCGCAAACGCACCGGACGCCATGTCCTTTCAACCGTTCAACTCTCGCCTCTAAGGCGCGTATCGCTCCCCATGGAACTCCTGAGACGGTTCAGCATCAACGTGAACAAACGCGCCCCCTTCGTTCCTTGGGGCATCCAACGTATCCAGGCGCCGAGAGCGTGGAAGTACGCCACCGGCAAGAGGGTTCGCGTCGCCGTGATCGACACGGGACTGGACTACTCCCATCGCGACCTGGTGCATGCGGCCCGTTCCGGATACAATGTGCTGCAGCCACATCTGCCGCCACATGATGATAACGGCCACGGCACGCATATCGCAGGCACGATCGCCGCCCGCGGCAGCAACTCAGGGATGACTGGAACGGCGCCTGATGCCGAGATCTATCCGGTGAAGGCGTTTGATCATCAGGGAACCGCCTCCATCTCCGATATCGTCGCCGGTATAGAATGGTGCATCGAGAACCGCATGGATATCATCAATATGAGCTTCGGCATGCGCCGCGACAGCCTGGCGTTGCGCGAAGCAGTTCGCCGCGCCCACCGAGCAGGCATCATCATCATCGCCTCTGCAGGCAATGATGGCAAGCGGCGGGCGGATTACCCCGCCTGCTACCCGGAGGTCATCTCCGTAGGCGCCACCAACCGCAAACGGCAAGTGCTTAGCATGAGCAATCGGGGCGAGAAGATCGACATCTACGCCCCTGGCGAGAAGGTGATGTCTACCTGGCCGGGCGGCGATTATTGCGTGCTCAGCGGCACTTCGATGGCCGCCGGTTACGTCAGTGGCGCTGCGGCGCTACTCCTCTCCATGGGTAGCAGGCTTACGCCGAAGCAGGTGAAGAAGATTCTCCTGCAAAACACAACACCGGTCTCGCACGCCGCAGGGCGTGCCAAGACCGGTGAACTGAATGTATGGGCCGCCGTACGAAGCGTTCTAAGCGCCCGTCACATACGTTCCGGAGCGGATACTCCGATCAAGCGCAGGACGTTGGCAAGAACCGTACGCACGCAACCGACCAGAGCGAGGCGGGCCTGAGTCAGTTGTGTGTCGCCAGTGATGATACGCTCCGCCTTGTAGTAACTGTGGAACTGGGAAGCCAGCTCGAAGATGTAGCGGATCAGCCGATGCGGCGCATACAGCTTGGCTGCTTCGCTCACTTCCTGCGGCAACTCGCCCAGCTTGCGCAGCAGTTCGAACTCCGCTTCAGAGGTGAGGCCGCTCAGGTCGATCTGGTCAACCGGCAGCAGGCTGATTCCTTGTTCCTCAGCTTGGCGGTAGATGCTGCAGATGCGCGCATGCGCATATTGCACATAATAAACCGGATTCTCATTGGACTGGGACACAGCCAGATCCATGTCGAAGTCAAGATGCGAATCGATGCCGCGCATCGTGAAGAAATAGCGGATGGCGTCTACGCCGACTTCATCCATCAGATCTTCCATCGTGACCGCCTTGCCCGTGCGCTTCGACATCTTGACCTTCTCGCCGCCTTGATACAAGCTGACCATCTGTGTGATGAGCACCGTCAGCTTGTCCGGCGAATATCCAAGTGCCTCCATCGCCGCCTTGATGCGCGGAATGTAGCCGTGATGGTCCGCGCCCCAGATGTTGATCATCTGGTCGAAGCCGCGCTCATACTTGTTCTTGTGGTAGGCGATGTCCGGCGTCAGATACGTATAGGACCCGTCATTTTTAACGAGCACGCGGTCTTTGTCATCGCCGTACGGTGTCGTCTTCAGCCATACCGCTCCGTCAGCCTCATAGGTCTGCCCTTTATCCGTCAATTCCTTAAGCGCAGCTTCAACTTCCCCGGACTCATAGATCTTGGTCTCGCTCGTCCATACATCGAAGGAGACGCGGAAGCGCTCCAAGTCCCGCTTGATCTTGGCGAGCTCCTGCTCAAGACCATACTGGCGGAAGAACTTGAGTCTCTCGTCCTCGGACCAGCTCAGATACTTATCCCCGTCCTGTTCAACCAATTCCTTGGCGAACCCGATGATATCCTCGCCGTAATATCCGTCCTCTGGCATCTCCGCATCCAGACCAAGCGCCTGTTTGTATCTGGCGTCAATCGACTTCGCGAGATTCAAGATCTGATTGCCTGCATCGTTGATGTAATATTCCCGTGTCACATCGTACCCAGCGAAGGCTAACACATTGCACAGCGAGTCACCGAAAGCCGCTCCTCTTGCATGACCGAGATGAAGACTGCCGGTCGGATTGGCACTGACGAACTCAACCTGTACCTTCTTGCCGCCCCCGATATCCACCTTGCCGTATGCTTCACCCTCGCGGACAATCTGCCGGATCACGTCGTGCAGGAAGGTCTTGTCCATATAGAAGTTGATGAAGCCCGGTCCCGCGATCTCGATCCGTTCTACATACACCCGTTCGTTGCGGATATGACCGACGATCCTCTCAGCGATCGCACGCGGGTTCTGCTTCGCGATCCTCGTCAGTTGCATGGCGATATTCGTCGAATAATCGCCATGCACCTTCTCCCGCGGCGTCTCCAGAACAATCTCCGGAAGCTCGGCTTGAGCGGCAAGCCCCGAAGCGACCACGGCTTCCCTGATCTCATTCACCAGAGCTTGCTTGACTTGCTCGATAACGCTCATACATGTTCCTCCTGAATCGTTAACTTTAGGGCGAATTCACCCGCATGTTCTTCGGCTACATACAATGAATAAGTCCATGCCGCCGCACAACGCCCTTCGGAAAGATCAATCTCCATCGACATCGTGTCCGTCTCCAGCGGTAACACTCCCATCTGGGTGCGGTAGACTCCCCTTTTCCGTTCATGCAGCACGAAGCTTTGTTCCGACTCTATGTGTCCGCTGCGCATGATCTTGATCTCTTGTGCAGACAGCTTGACGATCGTACGGATCTCACCCGCCTGATCGTCCGACTCTATGTAACGGACGTAGACGGATGACCCCCGGCGATACAGCTCGCCTCGGTAATGATGCTGCGATTGCTCTCCGTTCAGCGTGCTGTCCAACCGGATGCTTACCGGTATGCTTCCGGCCATAGGAAGTGTTTACCCCTTCACGAAACCGAGCAGCATCTCACGGATGAGCTTGGCCGCCACGATCTGCGTCTGTTCTGTAGGATCGTATACCGGCGCCACTTCCACGACATCACAGCCGACAACCCGAACATCCGATCTCGCGATCGCATGAACGGCTGCGAGCAGTTCTTTGGAAGTGATGCCACCGGCTTCCGCGGTTCCGGTCCCCGGAGCAGCCGAGGGGTCCAGCACGTCGATGTCAATCGTGACATAGACCGGACGGCCTGCCAACTCAGGCAGCACGCCCTTCAGCGGTTCCAGCACATCGAACGGATAGAAGTTGCACTCCCGGCGTCCGTATTCGAACTCCTCCTTCGAACCAGAACGGATGCCGAATTGGTAGATGTTTTTGCCGCCTATAAGTTCCGCCGCCTTACGGATCGGCGTCGAGTGGGACAGCGGCTCACCTTCGTATTGCTCGCGCAGGTCGGCATGTGCATCGATGTGGATGACAGCAAGCTCCGGATACAGCTTATAGACCTCCTGCAGGATCGGCCAGGTGACCAGATGTTCACCGCCCATGCCAACGATCAATTTGCCGTCAGAGAGCGGTTTGCGCACGAACTCGCCGATCAGCTCCAGGCTGCGGGCCGCATTGCCAAACGGCAGGAGCAGATCCCCCGCATCGAAGTAGCGGATCTCATACAGCGTGCGATCCAGATACGGGCTGTATTCTTCGAGACCAACAGACGCTTCGCGAATTCTCGGCGGACCGAAACGGGAACCCGGACGGAAGCTGACAGTAAAATCCATCGGCATGCCGTAGATGACCGCTTGTGCAGACTCATACTCCTCGGAGCTCAGGATGAACACATTGCCGGAATAGGCTTGATCCAATTTCACAGTCATTCAACCCTTCTCTATTCGATTACTTGATCAGATCTTCCACGAACTTCGGCAGCACGAACGCCGCTTTATGCAGGCGAGGCGAATAGTACTTGGTATCGATCTCCGGAATCTGGCTCTCGTCCACCTTGAGGGGATCGTACTTTTTGCTGCCCATCGTGAATGTCCAGAGGCCGCTTGGATATGTAGGGATATTGGCGCCGTACACGCGAACGATCGGGAACACTTCCTTCACATCCCGGTTTACGTTCCGAATCAGATCGGCCTTGAACCAAGGATTGTCGGTTTGTGCGACGAACATGCCGTCTTCCTTAAGCGCATCATAGATGCCCTGATAGAAGCCGCGCGTAAACAATTGAACAGCCGGACCCACTGGTTCCGTGGAATCGACCATGATCACGTCGTACTCGTTCTTATGATCGTGAATGTGCATGTAGCCGTCATTCACCAGCACTTCAACTCGCGGATCGTCCAGCCAACCGGCGATCGAAGGCAGGTATTTCTTCGAATATTCGATGACCTTGCCGTCGATGTCAACGAGGACCGCTTTCTCCACGTCCGGGTGCTTCAGCACCTCGCGGATGACGCCGCCGTCTCCGCCGCCAACTACGAGCACGTGCTTGGGATTCGGGTGAGTGAACAGCGCCGGATGCGCCACCATCTCGTGATAGACGAATTCATCCTTCTCCGTGGTCATGACCATGCTGTCAAGAACCAGCATACGGCCGAATTCCACCGTATCGATGATCGCCAGATCCTGAAACTGCGTTTGCTCGCGCACAAGCGTTTCGCGGATTTTCGCTGTGATGCCGAAATGCTCCGTCTGCTTCTCAGTAAACCACAATTCCATCTCGTTTCCCTCTTTCTATCCGTTTATACAGGCATAGTATACCTTTCGTCTGTCGGATCAATGCTTCATTTCACATATGAAGTATTATATTAAATCACAGTAGAATTGCAATTTATTTTTCGCCCTGCGGCGCGCGTATCGTGTGATGAATTCGCATCATGGCGTTGCATCGGCAGCGTATAGGAACTGGGCACCCCTTCCATACTACTATATATCAACCTCGCAGACGAAGGGGCGACGGATCTCATGAGCTCAACTGACCAACTGAAGCGAACGGCCCGGAAACGCAGGAAGATGATCGGCAAGCTGATGATGCGCTTGCTGTCGATCTTCATCACCATGTGCGTGTTGTGCGCAGCCGGCATCATAGCCTTCTTCTTCTATCTCGGTTCGCAGTCACTGCCGACTGCACGCATCGAACAAACCTCCCAGATACTCGATGCGCACGGCGAAGTGATCGACGCTATCCATGCAGGTCAGAATCGTGAGATCGTCAGGCTGAACGAGATTGCCGATTCGTTCAAACAAGCGATCATCGCCATCGAAGATCAGCGTTTCTACCGGCACTTCGGCATCGACCTGCACGGGACGCTGCGCGCTGTATGGGTGAATCTGCGCAGCATGGACAAGGTGCAGGGTGCCAGCACACTCACGCAACAGTTGGCACGCAATCTGTACCTGAGCCATGAGCGCACCTGGAGCCGCAAGCTCAAGGAAGCGGTCTACGCCCTTCAGTTGGAACTCAATTTCAGCAAAGACGAGATCCTCGAACTCTATCTGAACACGATCTACTTCGGTCACAGCCTCTATGGCGTGGAGACGGCAGCCCAGGGGTATTTCGGCAAGTCTGCGAAGGATCTGACATTGGCCGAAAGCGCGCTGCTCGCCGGAGTGCCCAAAGGGGCCTTGTACTACTCGCCATACATCGATCCAGACGCTGCCAAACGCAGGCAGAAGCTCGTCCTGCAAGCGATGGTGGATGCGGGGATGATCACCCAGGCTGAAGCCGATGCCGCATATGCGGAGGAACTCGTGTATCAGCCGCTTGAGCATGTCAGAGTCTCCGAAGCCCCATACTTCAGCGATTACATCCGGCAAACTGCCGTACATAAGCTTGGCTTGGATGAGAAGCTGCTCAGCGGCGGCGGGGTCAGAGTCTATACAACGCTGGATCTGGAGATGCAACGTGCCGCTGAAGAGGTGATCGAGAAACACTTGCAGAGTTATCCGGAGCTTCAGGTCGCCCTGGTCGCGATCGATCCGCGTACCGGCCATATCAAGGCGATGGTTGGGGGCAGGAATTACGAGCAGAATCAGTTCAATCGCGCCTTCGCCACCACCAGGCAGCCCGGCTCGGCATTTAAGCCGATCATGTACCTGACTGCACTCCAGCAAGAAGGATTCCATGCGCTCACCCGCTACCGCAGCGAACCAACCAGCTTCACTTATGATGAAGGGCGCCAGACCTATACGCCGAGCAACTTCGGCGACAAATACGCAAACGACGATATCACGCTTCGCCAGGCCATTGCACAATCAGACAATATCTATGCCGTGCATACGATCATGGACATCGGGCCGGAGAAAGTCATCGAGATGGCGCGCAAGCTGGGCATCTCCGCGCCGATGCAGCCATTGCCGTCACTGGCCCTCGGCACCTTCCCGGTCAGTCCGGTTGAGATGGCCGCCGCCTACAGCGTCATCGCGAACCAGGGAATACGCCGCGAGCCCACGGCTATCTTGCGCATCGAGGATTCGCGGGGCAAGACCCTCTATGAGGCGAAACCGCAGGAGGAACGCGTGATCGAACCAGCCTATGCTTATGTTCTGACCAAGCTGATGGAGAGCGTGTTCGAGCCAGGCGGCACGGCGGCGAGAGTGGCAAGCACCTTGAAGCGTCCCGCTGCCGGCAAGACCGGAACCACCAACACAGACGCCTGGATGGTCGGCTTCACGCCGGAACTGTCGGTCGCTGTCTGGTTGGGCTATGACCGCGACCGGACGATCACCAAAGCCGAATCTTCCCGGGCAGCCCCGATCTTCGCCGATTTCATCGAGGCGGCGCTGCGCGCTGTGCCGCCGAAGCTGTTCGAGGTGCCGACGGGAGTTGTGTCGTTGTATATCGATCCCGCATCCGGCACGATCGCTACTCCTGACTGCGGTGCGGGGGCAAGGCTGGAATACTTCGTGAAAGGTACCGAGCCCACTGAGTTCTGCTCAGAGCATGAGGATGCAGAGAGGGGAGAGATCCTCGAACGCCACGAAGAGGAAGGAACAAGAGAGGAACATCGCTCTTGGTGGGAGAAATTGAAACGTTGGTGGTACGAATAAAGATGGACTTAGGGCGGCGGGGAATCACACAGCCGCCCTAAGTCCAAGCATGTCCAGATCAGTAGTCAGGTCTTGGCAGAACGAACTGCCGTTGCTAGTGCTGACCAGTCCGACTAGCCCAGCAGATCCTTCAGCTCTTGCGGCGAACGCTCCCACCATTCGGGGTTGTGATTAACCAGCACATCTTTCAACAGTTGCCGTTCATGATCGCTCAGCCCGTCCAAGATATACTTCCGCTTCAGAGCGCGGTCCATCTGATTGACATGGTCCGCGAGGATCTTCCAACCGCGTCCGGCCTCGCTGTCGATTAACATTTCGCAGGCAGTCACGCCGCCGTAGAACGCCCCTCGTTCATCGCGGTCCACCGCCACCCACACGATCCATACCTTCCGGCCGTTCGGCACATCATTCTTGTCCATGGAGAACTTGATGCGCCGCTCCACCTTGCTCTTCGCATGGATGGCTCCCAGGTCGATGTAGGCTTCATCTCCGTCGATGATGATGCTGGACAGATTGCTCAGATCGATCGAGCCTGCCCCGAAGCCTTTGTGATTGGTTTTGTTGCTGACGATATTTAAAGATATTTTTTTCTTTCCCGTTTCCATTTCCATCGTACATTCACCTCATCATGGATTGCGCTGTGCATAAGCGCCTTTTTCTGCGCTGATAGCGTCGCTGGTGTCCGTTACAACTGGTGTTTGCTTCGCCCTGGACACAATCTTCCTAATGAATTATATCACAAGTTTCCATGGTTCATCTGCCCGCTTCTCCCGGCGTTCTCATAACCCTGTCTTGGGCGCCATTGCATACATGTGGATGAATGGCGGGCAATTCCCCCGAACAGGCGGCAATACCGTGTCCTGCACCCGTTAAAGGCGCTAGTAGAGAAGAGGTGGCGGGTAGGATGCTTCATTTGACCCGGAGAGAAATATTTGGCCAAGTCCCTTCATATACATCCTGTAGATGCTTGTCAACGGAGGGAAGCTTGCCATGTTATCTCGTGATAAACGCCGATTGTACGGTACCATACCCGCAATACTGGCCGCATTGTTCTTCGTCTATATCATCATCTCTGGCAACGGATTGGACGCGCCAGTAACTGTCTTGCTGCAGGCAAGTCCCGAGAGCGGCTCTGCTCCATCGAACAAGCCTGGCGCGCAGGAGGCTGTGCCGGGGTCACCCGTGCCGAAGATCGAGCCGCTGAGCAATCGCCTCGTCGATTACCATATCTCTGTCCGCCTGGATGCAGAACGCCATGTTCTGCACGGCGAGCAGAACGTCACCTGGCGCCATCCCGGCAAGCTGCCGGTACAAGAGCTGTATTTCCATCTCTACCCGAACGCATTCCGCGATGACAGAACGACCTTCAATCGGGAGTCGGGAGGCAAGCTGCGCGATGATGAACGGACGGAGGACAGTGTAGGGTCCATGGAGATTCTCTCCATCACTCTCAGCGATGGCGCTGACCTGCTCGACACGATGCGCTATGTACAGCCCGATGATGACAACCCGGCCGACCAGACGCTGATGCGCATCAAGCTGCCTAAGCCGGTTGCTCCGGGCGAATCTGTGACCTTGAATATGAAATTTCAGGTACAGCTTCCTTATGTATATGCCCGCATGGGTTATGCAGGCGACTTCGTCATGGCTGGCCAATGGTTCCCGAAGCTGGCCGTTTACGAGCCGAAGGGGCGGCGCGGAGCGGCGCAAGAGGGCTGGAATCTCCATCAATATCATGGCAACTCGGAGTTTTATGCCGACTTCGGCACCTACAACATCAAGATCGATGTTCCCTCATCTTATATCGTGGCAGCGACCGGCTTCCCCGTTGCCCCTCATCAGGATGACGGGGTGAGGCGCCGGTACCATTTCTATGCCGAGGATGTGCATGATTTCGCCTGGGCTGCATCACCGGATTTCATCTATGCGGAGGAAGCCTTCTCTACGCCGCATCTTCCAGGCGTGAAGATCAAACTGTACCTCGATCCCAATCAGGCTCATCTCGAGAAACGCTACTTCACCGCAGCCAAGCGTGCGCTCTCCAGTTTCAGCGAATGGTACGGAGCATATCCCTACTCGACATTGTCCATCGTCGTGCCGCCACCTGGCGCCGGCGGTGCCGGAGGAATGGAGTATCCGACGCTGATCACCGCATGGGAAGCCAGCGATACCCAGCCAGGCCGAGAGCTGGAGCGCGTCGTCGTCCACGAGATCGGGCATCAGTTCTGGTACGGGATCGTCGCGAGCAACGAATTCGAGGAGGCGTGGCTGGACGAAGGATTCACCACCTACGTGGAGGACAAAGTTATGGAAAGCTCATACGGCCTGTCGCGCAGCTTGCCGATCTTATCCAGCTATATCACCGATCCCGAGCCGCTCAAGCTGAACTCCTGGGATTACGCGAATCACGAGGTATATGCCGAGAATGTATACACCAGAGCCAGCCTAGTGCTGAGAGACATCGAGCAGACGATCGGCACGAAGAAGATGCAGCAGGTGCTGCGAACCTACTTCCAGCGCTGGAAGTTCAGGCATCCGACGACCCAGGACTTCCAGAAGGTGCTGCAGGATGTCACGCATCGTAACTGGGACAGTTACTTCAAGCAATTTGTCTATGGAGACATGATGATCGACTACGCCGTAACCAGCGTCAAATCCCGGCAAACGGAGCAACATGGAACAACCGTTTATGAGACGCGCATCTACCTGGAACGACTGGGAGGCGTTCACCGTCCGGTTGACGTCGCGATCAAGCTGGCCGATGGCTCGGTCATCACGGAGAAGTGGAACGGAGCCGAGAAGCTGAAGGAGCTTGTCATCTACACCGAACAACCAGCGGACTGGGTGCTCGTCGATCCGGAATTCCGTCAGATTCTGGAGAACCGCCATTACAACAATTTCATGAAGGCCGAAATCGCCGTCAACGACGAAGTGCGATGGTCATATGGAACGTCGAAGATCATCGAGCTGCTGTTCAGCCTGTTGGCCTGGTAGAAAGGGGAGAGACCATTGCTCGATTCGCTTAAAGCTGGATTGTCTGCGGTCGGCCGCAGATCGCTGATTGTCGTCCTCTTGTTCCTGTATGAAATCATCTGGGGCTTCATCCTCTATCGTTATGTACGATCCGTGGTTGCGCCGATCCTGTATCGTTATCCCGGCGAGGAGATCCCGAACTGGACATCCCTGTTCTGGATCGAGGGCGAGATCCGGCTGCTGAAGACGGATATGGCAGAACCATATCTGCTGACCTTGCTGGCCATGCTGTTCTTCCGGATGATGCTGACGCCGCTGATCAACGCCGGAGTATTCCAGACCATCCACCATGCATCCGGGGAACAATGGCGGATGTTTGTCGACGGGATCAAGCGCATGTGGGGAAGATTCCTCTCGCTCTATTGGCTCCAATCCGCAGCGGTTCTGGCACCGTTATACTGGCTGGTCCCGATAGTCGCACAAGCGATTCGCGACGGGAATCTGAACAATTTGCTGCAGCCCGGCAGCATACTCCCATGGATCGCCTATTCTCTCTATATCGTGATTGTCCGCCTATGCTTCATGTATGTTCAATTTGCTGTCGTGTCCGGTGAAAAATGGCGAGCCGCACTGCTCACCTGGCTCAGGAAGCTCTTTCCTGCGCTTGGTCTGTTCGCCTGCATCCTGCTCGCCGCATTCGTGCTCCATAGCATACTGGCCGCCGCTTCCCTGTTCTGGGCAGGACTTACCGCCCTGATCATCTATCAGGCCACCCCTCTGCTCAGAGTCGCCCTGAAGATCTGGGAGATTGCTTCGCAGCATGACCTGTGGCTCAGAAGCAGCAGACTGTCGGGCTGACAGATTCCATCCACGCAGATCCATAACTCAAGCGCCGTTTGCCCTTCGGAAAGCGGCGCTTTCCCATGCATGTTCCCCCGTGGACCAGCTACCCGCACCCTCCTCCACAAACCTATCTCATTTATTCGAAATTAACCGTCAAGTTTATCAGCCAATCAGCCGATATATATCTAAGAGGAATGTCGAATTCAGTGCAGGATTCACGGCGGTTTTGTCGAACGTATAGAAATTCACATTAAAACCAGGCTCAACACGGGCCAACACGGGCCGCAAGTGTTGATCGACACAGCCGAGACATCCAGCGATCCGGAGACCATCAGCAAAATCTTGGAGGAGTGTACACGATGAAGAATTCCACACTATACGGACTTATACTCGCAGCTATTTCAGTCGGTGTTGGCATGGTGCTGAAAGGAGCGCCGCTGTCTGCTCTGGCCAACATACCGGCACTACTCATCATCTTCGGCGGTACCATCTCCGTGCTGCTTATCTCGTATCCTTTCAGCGAATTGAAGAAGATTCCAGTCCTGATCAAGATCATATTCGTTGAACCGAAGTTGATGTCCAAGAAGCAAGTCATCCAGTTGTTTACCGAATGGGCAACGATCACCAGACGTGAAGGTTTGCTGGCACTTGAGAACCAGGTGGAAGAGATCGACGATGAGTTTCTCAAGAATGGCATGCGCATGATCATCGACGGCAATGACCACGACTTTGTGCGTGATGTTCTGCTCGAAGACATCTCCGTCATGGAGGAGAGGCATCGCAACAATGCTGCCATCTTCACCTCGGCAGGGTCCGCAGCCCCTACGCTCGGCGTACTCGGTGCGGTTGTCGGTCTGGTCGCTGCACTGGGGCATTTTGACGACGTCGAGTCTCTTGGCACCTCGATCGCAGCCGCGTTCATCGCAACGCTCTTCGGGATTTTCTCGGGTTATGTCCTCTGGCACCCGATCGCGACAAAGCTGAAGCAGATCTCCAAGAAGGAAGTCGAGCTCAAGATGATGATCGTCGAAGGCCTGCTCTCGATCCAATCCGGCGTATCAACGCTCGCTATTCAACAGAAGCTTGCCGTATTTCTGACTCCTGCAGAACGCCGCGAAGATGAAGAGGAGGGAAATAATGCGCAAGAAGAAAACGAATAAACATGTGGAAGAGCATATAGACGAAACTTGGCTTATTCCCTACGCCGACTTGCTCACTCTGCTGCTAGCCTTGTTCATCGTTCTGTTCGCTTCCAGCAACATCGATGAAAGCAAGCTGAATACGATCAGCCGTTCATTCAGCATCGCGTTTAACAACGGACTCGGTTTCTTCACTGGCCAGTCCTACATTGAGCTTCCTGAAGACATCAGCAATATGAAGCAACAGGATTCCAATGTTCGGGAACGGGCGAAGGATGTGGACGAGAACGATGTCAAATCCTATCTCGCGAAAATGGTCGAGCAGGAAACGAAGCAACTGACAGAACTCAAGGACAAGCTGGATGCCTATATTCAGGAGACCGGCTTGTCGAGCCAACTGGAAACGACGCTGAACAGCCGCCAACTCTTGATTACGTTCCGCGACACCGCGTTGTTCGACTCGGCAAGCGCCGAGCTGAAACCGGAAGCGGAGAAACTTGCGCGATCGATCGGCGAGATGCTCTCCCAGTATCCGGAATATGAGATCATGGTATCCGGACATACCGATAACGTCCCGATCAATACCGCTCGCTTCCCGTCTAACTGGGAACTCAGCGCGAGCCGCGCGCTCAACTTCATGAAGATCTTGCTCGAATCGGATATCTCCCCGGAGCGCATCAGCTCAATTGGCTACGGCGAATACCGGCCAATCGCCTCCAACGATACGGTGGAAGGCAGAGCGGCCAACAGACGGGTTGAAGTATCGATCATTCGCAACTTCCTCGAACAGACTCTGAACGAGGACTTTCTCACCAATCCACAATCATAAATGAGATGATGAAAGGCCATCCCCTATCGATTAGGGGATGGCCTCTTTCATTGGCAGATCGATTATCCTTCGCCAAGCAAGATCTTCGTGTATGGCGAATCGATCGGCAGCATGATGACCGGCTTGCCTTCAAAGGTCTTCACGTAACTCTGAAGCGTGCGGTACAGGTTGTAGAATTCCGGGTCCTTGCCATAGGCTTCGTTATAGATCCGGGCGGCTTCCTGTTCACCTTCCGCGATAATCTTCTTCGCGTCGGCCTCTGCCTTCGCAATCAGTTCAATCGCTTCACGGTCTGCATTGGACGTGATCTTCAGCTTCTCTTCTTCACCTTCGGACAGATAACGTTGAGCCATCGCCTTACGGTCGGAGATCATCCGGTTGTAGACACTCTGCTTGTTGACTTCCGGCAGGTCGGTACGCTTGATGTGTACGTGTACGATTTCGATGCCGAGCGGACGGAGCGTGGTTGCCACTTCGTTGGTGATCTCTGCGTTCAGATCTCCACGCGATGTGTTCTCACTGATGATCTGGCCGAATTCGATCTGCGACAGCTTGCGGCGCACCGTACTGTATACCGCATTCTCGATACGTTCACTGGCGACGCTGAGCTCTCTGACATTACGCAAGAATTGGTTCGGATCAGCGATGCGCCATACGGTATAGTTGTCGACACGAATCGGCTTCTGATCCTTGGTCAGGATCTCACTCGGCTGGCTGTCATAGATCATTTGATACTTCGGCAACGACTTCGTCGTCTGGATGAACGGGATCTTTACGTGCAGGCCAGCTTGCGAGACGATTTTCTTCGCTTCACCGAACTGCATGACGGCCCGATATTCGTCTTCCTTCACGATATAGAAAGTTCCTCCGCCGATGATGACGGCGAGCAAAGCAATGATTGCAAGAGAGATGATTCCTTTCTTCATTATCGGCTGCCTCCTGTCGACGATGATGTCGCATTTTTCATCAGTTCATTGAGCGGCAAGTAGGTGACCGTGTCTCCGGATGAATCCGTGATGAAAATCTGCGCGTTCGGCAATATCGCCTCCAACGTCTCCAGGATGAGACGGGAACGGGTGACAGCAGGGTTGTTCACATACTCCTCATACAAGGCGTTAAACTGGGCCACATCGCCCTGCGCATTCAGGATACGCGACTGCTTCTGTGCTTCTGCCTTCTCGATCAACGCTTGCGCTTCACCGCGCGCCGTAGGCAGACGTTCATTACGGTACTGGTTCGCCTCATTGATCTTCGTATTCTTCTCTTCCCGTGCGTTCGTTACTTCCGCGAATGCTGCGGCAACTTCGCCTGGCGGCGGTTCAATGTCCTGGAAGAGCAGGTCGACGACGAAGATTCCGGTGTCATATTTGCTGAGCGTTTCCACGAGCAGTTCCTTCGCCTGCATCTGGATGACGCTCTTGCCTTCTGTGATCGCAAAGTCCAGCATGTTCGCGCCCATGACGGAACGAATGGCGCCAACCGCGGTATTACGCAGGAATTGCTCCGGGTTGGAGATATTGAACAAATACTTCTCCACGTCTGCAATCTGCCATACGACTACTGCATCCGCGGACACGATATTCTCGTCCCCCGTAATCATATAGGCTTCATCTTCGACTACCGTCATCTGCCCATTGTTATCCCGGTAGCCAATCTCCATCCGCTGCACGATCTTCGCAGGCACCAGTACGGCCTCTTCGATCGGATACGGCAGCTTGAAGTGCAAGCCGGCTTCCTCCACCGTTTTGGTGTATTTGCCGAAGGTCAGTATGGCCGCTTTCTCATGCTCCTCTACAGTATAGAACATGGTCGTCGCCCATAACAGAAGCAGCAGCACGATCGCACCAATGACGACGTATCGGATCGTCTTGGGCGACATTTGAGGCATCTCCTGTTTTGGTCTTGCTTCCATTTCCATGAGCACATAACTCCTCTCTCTTTGTCTCTGTACAGGCCACGGTTCGTTGGAACCGTTTGTACAGTAATACGTACACTAGGCCCTTACGTTTCATCAAGACCCATCCTATTATCGCTTAAAATCCTATGGTTCGCCAACCATTTTATGATCATCGCACATAAAAAGGAGCAAAAGTGCCAGGCACCTTTGCTCCTTAGCCAATTAACGCTCATTCGCCAACAACTTACATCTTCGCTGCATGGATTGGACGACCCAGAGCCACTTCGGCTGCCTCCATCGTCATCTCGCCAAGTGTCGGATGCGCATGGATCGTAAGCGCCACATCTTCGAGCGTAGCACCCATCTCGATCGCAAGCGCCATTTCCGCAATCAGGTTGGACGATTCCGCACCCACGATATGAGCCCCAAGAATGATATCTGTCTCAGGGTCGGCGACGATCTTCACGAAGCCTTCCGAGGCGCCCATCGTTTGCGCCCGGCCGTTCGCGCCGTACATGAACTTGCCGACCTTCACCTTGCGGCCCTCTGCCTTCGCCTGAGTCTCGCTCAGTCCTACGCTGGCAATTTCCGGATCGGAGAAGCACACTGCCGGAACACATTTGTAATCCACCTGGCTAGGCTCTCCGGCGATCGCTTCAGCAGCAACCTTGCCTTCATAGGAAGCCTTGTGCGCCAGTGCCGGACCAGCCACGATATCTCCAATCGCGTAGATATTCGGAATGTTGGTGCGGCATTGCTTGTCGACTTCAATCAGTCCGCGGTCGGTCATCTTGATGCCGATCGTATCCAGACCGATGTTATCCGTATTTGGACGGCGGCCGACCGTAACGAGCACATAATCAGCCGTTACTTGCTTCTCTTCGCCGCCTGCCGTATAGGTGACGGTAACTTCGCTGTCCGTCTGATCCGCCTTGCCTGCGAGCGCTTCGGTAACCACTTCCACGCCCAGCTTGTTCAGATTGCGCGCCACAAGACGCGACAGATCCGGATCGAAGCCCGGCAGGATCGACGAAGAACCTTCCAGCACCGTAACCTTGGAACCGAACTTGGCGAATGTCTGTCCGAGCTCGATGCCGATGTAGCCACCGCCGATGACCACAAGGCGCTTCGGCACTTCAGCCAGAGAGAGCGCTTCTGTCGAGGACAGGATGCGTCCGCCATAAGGGAAAGCCTTCAGTTCGATCGGACGGGAGCCGGTTGCGATGATGCAATGATTGAATTTGTAACGGTGGCCTTCTTCTTCGTTGGAGATGCTAACCACATTCTCGCTGACGAAGAAAGCTTCGCCGCTGATAAACTGTACCTTATTGGCCTTGAACAGGGAATTGATGCCGCCGGTTTGCTTGCTGACGATGTTGTTCTTGAACTCTTGTACCTTGGCAAAGTCCAGCTTCACATTCTCCGCGAGAATGCCCATCGCTTCGCTCTGCTTGGCCACCTCATAATGATGAGCTGCAGAGATCAGTGCCTTGGACGGGATACAGCCACGGTTCAAGCACACACCGCCGACATTATCCTTATCTACACAGATGACGGATTTCCCCAATTGCGCTGCGCGAATCGCTGCCACGTAACCGCCAGGACCGGCGCCTACGACCAGCACGTCTACCTCGTTGACAAAATCGCCTACGACCATCGGTTAACCCTCCAATGCTAACAGCCCTGGTTCTTCCAGCAACTGTTTGATTAAGTTCATGGCGTTCTGTGCGGTTGCTCCATCGATCAGACGATGGTCGAAGCTGAGCGAGAGAGCGAGCACTTTGCCCGGCACAACCTGGCCATTCTTGACGACCGGCTTGTCGCTGATGCGGCCAACGCCGAGGATTGCCACTTCCGGCCAGTTGATGACCGGGGTGAAGAACATGCCGCCAGCCGAACCGATGTTGGAGATCGAGATGCTGCTGCCTCTCATCTCGTTCGGAGCCAGCTTGCCTTCACGGCCGCGTTTCGCCTTGTCGTTGATCTCTGCTGCGATCTGCCAGATCGACTTCAGATCAGCGTCTTCAATGACCGGCACGATCAAGCCGTTATCCGTATCGGTGGCGATACCGATATTGTAGTAGCGTTTGTAGACAATCTCGCTCTTCTCATCGTCGATCGATGCGTTAAGCGCAGGATATTGCTTGACTGCTGCGACGAGCGCCTTGACGATGAACGGCAGGTAAGTGATCTTGATGCCTTTCTTCTCGCCGATCGGCTTCGCCTTCGAGCGCAGCTCGACGAGTGCGGACACGTCCACTTCGTCCATGATCGTCACGTGTGGCGCCGTGTAAACCGACTTGACCATCGCACCGGCGATCACCTTGCGGATACCCTTGAGCGGTACACGCTCCTCGATGCGCTCGCCCGGTCTAACCGGAGCAAACACAGGAACCGCAGACTTGGATTCGCCGGCTGCTTTGGCGGCAGGCGCTTCTGCTGCCTTGGCTCCGCCAGCCAGATAGGCGTCCACGTCTTCCTTGGTGATTCGGCCGTTCTTGCCCGTGCCTTTCACATTTGCGAGCAGCACATTCTTCTCACGCGCATATTTGCGAACGGCTGGCGTTGCAAGGATATTGGAATTGTCTGCGATAGCCGCTTTCGGTGCAGCTGCCGCCGGAGCCGCTGGGGCGGCTGCTGGTGCTGCCGGGGCTGCTGGTGTTGCTGCGCCATGATCAGCTTGAGCCGGAACTTCACCTTCAACCGCGAAGACAGCAACGACCTCACCAACGGTCGCAACTGTACCTTCCTTAACCTTGATCTCCAGCACTTTGCCGGTCACCGGTGAAGGCACTTCGACGACCGCCTTGTCGTTCTGAACTTCCATGATGATGTCGTCTTCTTGCACCGTATCGCCCGGTTTGATGTGCCAGGATACAATTTCCCCTTCGTGCAAACCTTCGCCGAGTTCAGGGAAACGATATTCGAAAGTAGCCGATCCTGCGGCTGCGGCTGCCGGAGCTGGCGCTGCCGCAGGCGATTCTGCCGCGCCATGTCCGTGATCAGCTTGGGCCGGAACTTCTCCCGCCACATCGAAGATCGCGACGACTTCTCCAACCGTCGCCACGCTTCCTTCCTTAACCTTGATGTCCACCACTTTGCCGGTTACCGGCGAAGGCACTTCGACGACCGCCTTGTCGTTCTGAACTTCCATGATGATGTCGTCTTCTTGCACCGTATCGCCCGGTTTTATATGCCAGGATACGATTTCCCCTTCATGCAAACCTTCGCCAAGCTCGGGAAACCGATATTCGAAAGTTGCCACTTAAACTACCTCCTCGATTCTAAAGTCTGGCTTAGAAGTCCAGAACTTGCTTGAGCGTATCAACGATTCTGGCTGCGTTCGGCACCCATTCGTCCTCGATCTGAGGGAATGCGATAACCGTGTCTGGAGGTGCGCAACGCAGAACCGGAGCTTCAAGGTGCAGGATCGCCTTTTCATTAATTTGCGCAATCACTTCCCCTGCTACACCTGCCGAGCGTTGTGCTTCTTGCACGACGATCGCACGGTTCGTTTTCTTCACGGATTCGAGAACTGTCTCCATATCGAGCGGCTTGATCGTGCGCAGGTCGATGACTTCAACGCTCACGCCGCGTTCTTGTTCGATCAGCTTGGCAGCTTCAAGAGAAGTATGCACCATAGCCCCGTAAGTAATGATCGTGACGTCTTTGCCTTCTTTGACGACATTTGCCTTGCCGAGAGGAACGGTGTATTCGCCTTCCGGCACTTCACCCTTGATGGAGCGATACAGCTTCAGATGCTCCACGAAGAATACCGGGTCGTTGTCGCGGATCGCCGAGATCAGGAGACCCTTGGCATCGTAAGGATTGGATGGAATAACGACCTTGATGCCCGGAGTTTGCGCGAGCAACCCTTCCAGCGGGTCAGAGTGCAATTCCGGAGACTTGACGCCCGCACCATAAGGTGTGCGGAATACGATTGGGCTATTGTAACGTCCGCCCGAGCGGTAACGCATGCGAGCCGCTTGAGCAACGATGGAATCCATTACTTCAAAGATAAATCCGATGAACTGAATCTCTGCTACCGGGCGGAATCCTTGTACGCCCAGGCCTACCGCCAGACCGCCAATACCGGATTCTGCAAGAGGAGTATCGAATACGCGCTCCTCGCCAAATTCCTTCTGCAATCCTTCCGTTGCACGGAATACGCCGCCGACATGACCGACGTCTTCGCCGAATACGAGCACTTTCGGGTCACGCCGCAGTTCGGTGCGCAGCGCATCGGTGATCGCCTGGATCATCGTCATTTGTGCCATGATTACTTATCCCCCTTAGCTGCGAAAAGTGCTTTCTGCTCTTCAAGTTCTGGCGGTGTTACTTCAAACATGCTGTCGATCAGACCTGCGATGGTCATCTTCGGAGTTTGTTCCGCCTTCTTGATCTGTTCGTTCACAGTAGCCTTCGCTTCTTCCATGACTTGATTTTCTTCTTCCTCGCTCCAGAGACCCTTTGCTTCCAGGTATTTGCGCATGCGGATAAGCGGGTCGATGTTCTCCCATTCGCCTTGTTCATCCTTGGTACGATATTTGCTTGGATCGTCACCGGACATGGAGTGAGGGCCGAAACGATAGGTGACGGTCTCGATCAGCGTCGGACCTTCTCCGTTGCGGGCACGTTCAACTGCATCATGGGTTGCCTTGTAAACAGCCAGCGCGTCCATACCGTCAACTTGAATGCCGCGGATGCCGGCAGCCACAGCCTTCTGAGCGATCGTTTCCGCTGCGGTTTGTTTGGAGCGCGGCGTGGAGATCGCGTATTGGTTGTTTTGAACGATGAATACAACCGGCAGGTTAAAGGCACCGGCAAAGTTCAATCCTTCGTAGAAGTCGCCTTGGGAAGAACCGCCGTCCCCCGTATAAGCAACGACGACATTCTTCTGCTTCTTCAGCTTGAAGCCCATAGCCACACCGGATGCTTGCACGATTTGTGCGCCGATGATGATTTGCGGCAGAAGCACATTGACGCCTTCCGGGATCTCGCCGCCATGCTGATGACCGCGGGAATACAGGAAAGCTTGGTACATTGGATAGCCGTGCCAAACGAGCTGAGGCATATCACGATATCCTGGACAGATAAAGTCTTCCTTCTGCGTTGCGAATTCCGACGCGATCATCGAAGCTTCCTGACCGGATACCGGCGCATAGAAGCCAAGACGCCCTTGACGCTGCAAGCTGACCGCACGTTTGTCCCAAGCACGGGTGAACACCATGCGACGCATGATTTCGCGGAGCTGGTCATCCGTTAGATCGGGTACCATATCCTCATTGATAATTTTGCCTTCTGGAGACAAGACCTTCAGCATCTCGATTGGCTGCAACTTGACGCTGTAATCCTTGCCTACTGCTGCGTTAGCCACTTTAATCACCTCTGAGCTTATTTTTCCTATCCGTAAACTGTTATAGTAATTTCGCCTACCTGTTATAAACTGTTTCGACGAATAAATCGTTTATTTTTCTGTGTTTTATTATAAAATGGGATTATAACAGGTAACTTAATTATATAATACAGTTTGAAAATAATCCATGTTTTTTTAAAGCTAATATGTCGAAAAGATCGGGGGATCATGTATGGACGAGCAAAAATACTTGAGGCGCACGATCGTCAAGGAACTGCTCTACTCGACAGTCCTGCACGAAGAACGGATGATGCGCGTCTATCTGCCACCGGGGTATGATGAACTGCTCACCTATCCGGTCGTTTATTGCCAGGATGGGGAACAATTCTTCAATTACGGACGAATCGCAACAACGGCCAACCGCCTGATTCTGGACGGAGAGCTGGAGCCGTTCATCATCGTGGGCGTTGATGTCAACATGGATCGGCGCACCGATGATTATGCCCCGGAAGGCAATCGCTTCACCGAGTATATGAGGTTCTTCGTGGATGAAATGTTGCCCCATATCGAGCAGAAATATGCCGTGCGTGATCATGCGGAACAGCGCATTCTGGCCGGAGATTCCCTTGGCGGAACCGTCTCGCTGCACCTTGCGCTTCAGCATCGTAAGCTATTCCACCGCGTGCTGTCGCTGTCGGGAGCGTTTCTGGCTTCCACGCAGAACGCGCTTGCTGAAGAGCAAGATCTTTCCTGGCTGCGCATTTATCAGTTAATCGGCACAGAGGAAACAGAGGTGAAAACGAATCGCGGCGTCTTCGACTTCCTGGCCGCGAACCGTACCGTACGAACCATGCTTGAAGAACGCAAAGCGGATCTGTTGTATGAGGAGAAACCTGGGGAGCACCTGTGGGGATTCTGGCAGAAGGAACTGGAAGCGGGCCTGCGCTGGCTGCTGGGCAACAGGAAAGGCTAAGAGCCATAAGGAGGTTCCAGGCGCTGCTTCCAAAAACACGGAATCCCTAAATTCCCGCCCGCGCCTGGTCCTTCACACAACCACAAGTGAGGTCTAATGGTTGAGAGCGGAGCCACTATTCGTACGTCACCCGGAAGGCAACCTGAGCCATAGCTGCTTGGGTGCTTGGCTCAGGGAATCCGGGCAACCGCTAACGGTCATACCGTTCCCGCATCAACTTGATCTGCCGATTCGTTTCCGCTTCATATCGCTTCGGGAGGTCACTAGCATCCGTCACGTCCCAAGTCTGGATCAGATCACGCAAGCAGCGTAGGAACAGCTCAGCCGACATGCGGCCGTCCGTCAGTTGTTCAAGGCTGGCCATCTTCGCCGGATCGACCATCGGCGCACCAAGATCGGTTCTACCGCCGCAAGCTCGCTGATAGAAGCTGCGCGCCGTCTCCGCCATGCTCACACCGTCGCCCTCCGCGATAACAAACGCCTGTACGCTGTATGCATCCAGCCTTCGACGCTGCGCGATACCGCAAAACTTGCGGCCCTTAATGCTCAGATCATACTCCCCGGGACAGTAAGAACCGGTTACTTCACCGGTATCGAATCCGATGCCGGCCGGAGCGAGCACCGCGGACAGGAAGCTCGCCATCCCCGAGAAGTCGTCATAGATGTCGAGCGTGCCGGCAGGCTTCGGCATGATGAGCGACACATTGATCACCCCTGCATGGAGCGGAACAGCCGCCCCTCCAGAATTCCGCACCGCAGTGGCGTATCCAGCATCCCGCAACTCCCGCAATGCTTGCTCGGCATAGGGCAACCGGCGGTCGCGAAGGCCGGCGATAAATGCCCTTCGATGTCTCCATATGTGGATGATGGGCTCATTCGTTTCCCCCGCCAGCCGCATCAGTATCTCTTCCAACGCAAAGGGCTGCAGGGCCTCTCCCTCCAATATCCCCTGATCGACAACATGGATGTTCTCTTTCTGCAATCGTTCCATCCGATGGATCCTCTCCTCACGCCTTTGGCTTGACCGTTGCACGAGGGTGGTTCGTGTTCCGGTCAACCATTTCATTCTGATGACGTATACGTGCCATAATGGTTACTCCTCCCCTGGCAAGTGACCGTACCTTCGTACTGGACCATACCGCCCAAGAGGAGAATCTCGCCAGCATAGTTGAGTCGATTATACAGCATGCTTGGGCTCGGGCTCAAAACGTCCTCTCTATATCGGATGTGGAGTGACACTCCGATTCCAGATGTTCTGACAGGATATCCCCCATCCACTCACCATCTATCGGAACTGCCACCCGCCATTGCCATCTTCAAATACTTGGCCGTTAGCAAAAAAGGGCGCCAGTCGGTCAGCCCATCACTGACTTCCTGAACAACCCTTCAAAGCAAACCATAAATCGTTTCAGGCCTGCCGCAACATCGTCGCAAGGCCGCTCCAACCCATAACTTTCCCCCGCCCTTGCAGGCAGTTACTCAAACTTATACGCCTGGGTATTCGTCAGATTGATGCTGTCCAGCGCAGTAAAGTAGGAAATGACCCAGCGGCCGGACTGTTCATCGAAGGTCACCTCATAGCGGTTGAAGGAATGCATGTCGCGAAGTTGCGGTTCCTCACCCGCATAGTACCAAGCCGCATCACGCAGCACATACGCCACATCGATCTCGGCGGTATATGGATTGCCATTGTAACCGCCATCCAGAACAAAGCTGTCCAGATCGAACTCGGACCCGACGATCTCCCCGGTGAACCGCTGCCCGGTCTCCAGCATCCACTGGAAGTCCGATGTGAACAGCGATCTACGCTCTTCCGTGATATTCGTAAACAGTTGAATATCCATGTTCTTATAAGCCGGCACCCAGCTTGCCAGGTATTCATTGACCGCATTCATCACCTGCTCGCGCGCTGCTTCATATGCCTCCTCGAACAGGAATGTGACAACCGAGTTCTCAAGCTCCGGAGTCAGCACGATCTCCTCGCTCTGGTAGGTCCCCCAAGGGAACTTCGCCTCTGCATGCAACGTCGTTGAACCGTCGAAGGCGAGCGGACCGATCTGCCCGTCGAAGTCCCGGACCGTACGTCCCGTCGATACTCCGTTTACATAGACGATCGCGTCCTGGATGCCGGATTCGAACTGAGCGTAAACTGGTTCTAACTCCAGCGCCACTTCCTGTTCCTGCTGACCGTACAGGCGAACCCGCTTCGTCTCTGCCAGCTTGGTGAATTCCCCCGAATACACGGCCTTCACCTCGTACTCGCCAGGCCAGTAAGGGCCAAATCGCTCCTTATAATCATCACTGTCCGCAGCGGCAAGCCGCGTATCGCCGATAAACAGTTCCGCTCCTTCCATGTTCGTGCTAAGCGTCACGTAATACGGCGCCACTTCAATGGCATATTGGTCATAGACGAGAAACTTTCCGTTCTGAACCAGAGTCAACGGAGCGCCCGAGGTAACCTCGCCGCTATCGATACTCTCTTGGAGCTGCTGTACCGCTTGATCCAGATCCTCAGGATAAGCTTCATAATAATCAACCAATCTCTCCAGATCGTTGCGCGAGACGCTCATCCCATCCTGCTGCGGCTCTAGAAGTTGAGCCAGCCTGTCGATATCCCGAGCTTCCACGGCTTTCCTGAATGCCTCTATCGTCCGCTCAGGAGCATACGCCGCGGCTCCGACGAAGTAGGCGGCGACGATTACCGCTGCCACAACAACCAGGGCGGCTGCCCACAGCTTGATCTTGCCGGATCTCAGCACATGCACCGAACCTGTTCTCTCATCCCGTGACGGCTGCTTATCATTGCGATCGTGGGATGTACTTCGACCTTGATCAGCTTCCACGTTACGCGGTGTTCCACATTCCTGGCAAAACTTGTCCCCGGGTTCGAGCACATGTCCGCACTTGCTGCAAAAATTCATGTGGTATCCTCCTGTGCAAATCAGTTAAAATAGATGAATATGGACTACCTCAATCAATTCGACTTCTCAACCTGCAATTCCTGCTGCGGCGGCACAATCATCACCCCGCCTCCAGTTCGAGGCGCAATGAATGGTCGAGAGTCGTAAATAAGGAGAGTTGGAAAATTTGGCACCAAATCATCAATCTATCAAAATCCTGGACTGCACGATTCGCGACGGAGGACTAGTGAACAACTGGGATTTCAGTGTCCAGTTCGTCCGTGATCTATACGAAGCATTAAATGAAGCCGGCGTCGAGTATATGGAAATCGGATACAAGAACTCCCCTAAGCTGCTCAAGAGCGACGGCGCAGGCCCATGGCGCTTCCTCGATGATGCTTTCCTGAAGGAAGTGATCACGAAGAAGCGGACCAAGCTGTCGGCACTGGTCGATATCGGCCGGGTGGATGAAGCGGATATCCTGCCGCGTGAAGAAAGCCTGCTCGACCTGATCCGCGTCGCCTGCTATATCAAGGATATCGACAAGGCGCTCGACCTGATCCAAACCTTCCACAACAAAGGGTACGAAACGACCCTCAATATCATGGCCCTGTCGCACGTCATGGAGAAAGACCTGCAAGAAGCGTTTGAACTGATCGCCAGCAGCCCGGTCGATGTGGTATACATCGTGGATTCCTACGGCAGCCTGTTCCCGAGAGACATCGAATACCTGGCTCAGAAATTCTCCAGCAACCTGCCTGGCAAGCAGCTCGGCATTCACACGCACAACAATATGCAGTTGGCCTTCGCCAATACGATCACCGCAGTCGAGCAGGGAGTGACTTTCCTGGATTCCTCGGTTTACGGCATGGGACGTGCCGCCGGCAACTGTACAACGGAGCTGATCGTCAGCTACCTGAAGAAGTCCAACTATCAGATCAGACCGATCCTTGAAATCATCGAGAATTACATGATTCCGATGCGCGAACAAGTCGAATGGGGTTACATCATCCCATACATGATCACCGGGCTGCTCAACGAACACCCGAGAACCGCGATGGCGCTGCGCAACAGTCCGGATAAGGACAAATTTGCGGAATTCTATGATAAACTGACTTCAGTGGAAACTGCTTTCTCGAAATAATCCTAGTTCATACTCATCTCGGGAGGGCGCTTGAGTGCAGCGCCCTCGCATCCTTGTGCCGCCAGTCAGATTAGGTTCGCAGTAATTTCAGCCTGCATAGAGGCGTAAAGGAGAGCGTTGCTCGTGGAAGAGAGGATATTCTGGGGATGTATTCTCGGTGTAGCCATCTTCATAGTCATCTATATGTTTATCCCGTTTATCCTGACGCGCATCTTTGCGTTCGGCGTATTCAAGAAAGCGAGCGTGGATCAAACGCTGGCCCTTACTTTCGACGATGGACCGCATCCGGAGTATACGCCGCAGCTTCTGGATCTGCTCAAGAAGTATGAGGTGAAGGCGACTTTCTTCGTGCTCGGATCGATGGCTGAGAAATACCCGCATCTCATACGGCGAATACATGAGGAAGGACATCTGATCGGGGTTCACAATTATACGCATAAGTCGAATTGGTTGATGCTTCCATGGACCGTTCACAACGGCCACGTCAAGAGGACGGCGGATGCCGTGGAGAAGATAACCGGTACCCGACCCACTTACTACAGACCGCCATGGGGCATCATCAACATGTTCGACTTCGCGCTGCGCAAGCAATTCCACATCATCCTCTGGTCCGTCATGGCAAACGACTGGACCAGCAAGAGCCCGAACGATGTGGTCCGAATGCGCACCAAACTGTTGAAGGAATGCAAGGGCGGCTCCGTCGTCCTCCTGCATGACAGCGGCGAATCGTTCGGAGCTGTTCCTGTGGCTCCCCGCTATATGCTTCAGGCCTTGGAAGAAACACTCGACAAATGGAAACCGCAGGGCATGAAATTTGCAAGGGTGGATGAGCTGATGGCCATGGACGAGCAAGTAAGAGCAAACCACGAGCCGCTCGGTAAGCGGATCATCGTCAAGCTCTTTCTCTGGTATGACCAACTCGTCCATAAAGCGCTGGGCATCCAAGCGTTTGACGACAGCGATCCTTTCCTCAAGTTTCGCATCAGGCCCTATCACAGCAAGAACCCGCTGCATCTCGAAGACGGCCCGGTCATTCAGAAGGGCGATAAGATCATCGAGCTTCATCTGAACAATGTTCAACTGCATCAGATCGGCACTACGGCCCGCTCGACTACTCAGGTGTCCGTGAAGATGATCAGAAGCATGCAACACCTGATGCCGCTGCTTGCCGTTAAGCTGAAACACGACCCGAAGTTCCGTGATGTGAAAGGACTCTATGGCGTGTCCCTCATCCATCGTGGCACCCAGAGGTTCGGATTTACCGTTATGGATCTTCCCGACGGCCTTTACGCCAAGCTGACAAGAGCTTATCTCCGATTCCTCCTGTACGTCGTACACCCCCGCGGCAGGGAACGGCTCAACACAAAGACGGAGTTGCTCGAACCTAAGATCATCGCGATCTCCAAGGAGGAGATCATTCGCAGATATTTGGCTCCTCTATAAGCCCATGTGTCGCAAGAGAGCGAACGAATCACGAAGACCTGGACATCAGGCGCCCACCGGCGCATGTCTCCCAGGTCTTTTTGGCTCCGATGCCATTAGATCGGTCTCCTGCCGGTCGTCAGCCCTTTGATGGGTATGAGCAGATAGAACAGCCCGATGAACAGGAAGATCACCGATGCCACTTCGATCGGAGCTGCTACCGTGAACAGGCTGCCGATCACCCCGCCGAGCGATGGACCAAGCGCGATGCCGATTCCTTCGACCGTGTTAAGTAGCCCCCAGCCGACCCCCTCCTGATTGGCCGGCACGTAATATGACAACAAGGCATTCCATGCAGGCAGCATGGCTGAGTATGACAGGCCAAGCACGACCGCCCAGAGCAGAGCGAACAGCAGAGTATCCGTCCGGGTCAGGAAGAAAAGCGCAATCGCCAGCATGCAGAATCCGCCGACGAGGAACGGCTTCTTCCCATACACATCAGACAAGCGCCCCATCGGGATGAGCCCGAGCACCGCGCAGAATCCGCCCGCCATCAGCATAAACGAATACTGTGACGGGTCCATGCCGAGCCTCAGCTTAGCGAAATCGGGAAGGATCGGCAGCATCATGCTCGCACCCAAAGTCTGCAGGATCATGCCGGGCAGAAGCAGCTTCATCCTCCGCATCTTCTGCAGCAGCATCAGCAATTGCCGGCGTACTGGGATGATCCTGAGGTTGGCCGGCGTATCATGCTGGATGCGCAGCGAGAACAGGACGCCAAGCGCAAGCAAGATGCTCAGGATCAGAAAGGAGAGGGCATGTCCATAACGAACGAAAAAATTAATGACCACCGGTCCGCTCCCCATGCCGGCAAGCCACAGCGTATACAAGAAACCCATCTGCGTTGCGCGCTGCTCATCCTTGACCATCGCCAGACAGGCGATCCATACCGGAGAGATGCCGAGCCCAAGCAAGGCTGATGCGGTTATCACCATCCACGGTATGGGCACATAGTGCATCAGGAATATGGCGGCGATCGCCAGGAACAAACCGCTGATCACCATCAGCCGCGCGGAAAACCGATCAACGAGATATCCGACAGCGATCTTCGAGATCGTGTCCGTTGCATAATGTGCGGTCACCGCAACGCCGACTACCCAGTATTCCAGACCGTAAAGCGGCAACAACGAGAGGATAATCGCACCCCTGACGAATTCCCCTATAAACAAAACAAGCGCGTACCGCACAAAATTGCGAGCTTGCAGCAGTCTTATTACCGTCTCCACGATCCACCAACTTTCTGTACCGAATCTACCGGGCTATCTGCAGTTCTCCTCTTCAACTTCGAGCCAGATTACGCTTTATGTACATTCAACTGATGAATACGGCTTTCCAAGGACAGGATGTCGCTCACGATCATCTTGGCAGCATGCGGCCTGCGAAGCGCAGCAAGCGCCGTGCGCATATCTTGCAGGCGGCCATCCTCACGCAAGAGGTCCAAGATCTCACTCTCCAACTGCTGCGGGTCATAAGCGATGCGGGCGGCACCTTTGCCTGACAGATAGAGAGCGTTGTCTCTCTCTTGGCCAGGAACCGGCCGATAGATGAGAATCGGCAGTTGCTTCATGATCGCTTCCGATAAGGTGATACCTCCTGGCTTGGTCACGATGCAGGAGGATATATGCATCAGCTCATGGATATGTTCAGCAAATCCCATAATCTTCACATTGGACAGAGCGGCGAAGCGATTCTCCATCTCGCTCTGCAGTACCTTGTTCTTGCCACAAACGACGATCATCTGAACCTGTCTGTGTTGGCTCAGCCTTTCGCACATATCGCCAAGTCCTTGCATGACACCGTACGAACCGGCCATAATCAGCACCTTGTGGCCCTGATCCGGCAAGCCATACTTCTCACGGATGAACTTCTCATCCAGCGGCTGTTCAAAGGCCGGCTTAACCGGGATGCCGCTGACGATGATCCGGGCCTCGGGAATGCCCGCACGTTCAATCTTCGCTTTCAGGTCGTCCGTAGCGACATAGAATCGGTCAATGGCGGGATGAAGCCATCTGCGATGCAGGTCAAAATCTGTCACAACCGTCACGCTGGGAATGTAGTAGCCCGTTTTCTTGCTGATCTCCGGCATGACGGACATCGGGAATGTATGGATCACAACATCCGGTCTGTGCTCCTTGAGGATCCCCATGAACTTCTGAATTCCGTATGATTGAATCCATTTGGCGAAGAATGAGTCCCATCGAATATGCTTCGTGCCATAATACAACCAACCATATACCGCTGGCATGACGTTGTAGCTCTTGATGTAGAAATATCTTGCGATCGCATTTACCGTCGGACTCGCCTCTTTGAACAGATCGATCATCACAATGTCATCGATTCCCCGGTCAAGAAACTCGTCTCTCAATGCTTTGGCTGCCTGGTAATGACCGTCGCCGTAGCTGGCATACAGGATCATCACCTTTTTGACTCGCCCTCCGGCCATATTTCCACTCCCTGATCGACCATCCTGACATTACCCTTATTTCATCATATTGGCTATTTGGTTGGGATGCAATATGTATCCTTATTTCATGTTACTGGATCACACGGCCAAACATGCCTGATCAAAGACGAAAAAACGCCTTGTCACACAGGACAGGCGTTATACCTTCTCACATATATAAACTTGCCAGGAAGATGCCGAGGCTCTCCTGATAGATTTCATCAAATTGCGACAGAGGCAATGGATTAACCCCGCTGCCAAGCTCGATCGTGAAGCCTGGGCGGCGCCAGTCCTGGATGAACCAGTCCTTGAAGCCGGCATGGCTGTCCACGTAACGAACCGGCGTATAACCGCTTACTCGCGCAAATTCGTTCACGATCGTCTCCGACTCAGGCGGCTCCAGATTCTCATAGCCCCAATAGATCTCTTCCCCTTGCGTGTGGAAAGCGAGCACACGCGCAAAATCGCTGTTTCGCGTTAGCTCCGCCATCGCCTGCGCCTCCGGCTCGGACAGCGGATACGGCCCCGGATAATCGCGCGGTGACGGTTCTTGCTCCCTGCGCGCAGCTTCGATGTCCCAGTTCGCCGGGAATTGATCGTTCAGATCAACGCCGCGAATATTTGCCTTCCATCCGGAAAAGTCCGTATTGCCGCCATTGATCTCGATCACCTGACTGCGATACGGCTCTTCCGCCGGGGCGCCGTTAATGACGAGATCGACGCCATCCGGGTTGACCATCGGCACTAGGGAGAGCGTCGCATTCCGGTAATAAGGCTCCATCATCAGGCCGCGTATCTTGGAGTTGTTGGTGAGCGCCAGCAGGTAGTCATTCAGGAAGCGCATGATAACCGGCGTCGTGATCCACTCATTGGCGTGGAAGGAGCCGTTCGCATGCACCCGCTTCGGCCCATTACCGATACGGACTTCCGGGATGGGCTTGCCCATCACTGAGGCCCCGATGTCACGGCGCCGGATAAACGGGTAGACATCAGCCAGTCTGTCAAGCTCATCGATGAGGATGGCATACGTGTAAGGACGCTGCCCCTGGACGATCGGCCATGTCACCCTGACCGGCAGTTGCAAGGTTTGTCCGATATACAGTGCCTGTGGGGAAATATCCTGGTTGAGCAGGAAGATGGCATCAAGCGGAATGCCGCGCGCCGTTGCGATCTGCCATAATGTATCACCCGGCGCCACCGTGTAATCGCCAGCGATATAACCGGGGATCTGAATCGTCTGCCCGACCTGCAGGTTGGACGGTGAGACACCCGGGTTGGAATCCAGAATGAGCTGAAGCGGTAATTGAAACAATTGGCTATAGTACCATAGCGTATCGCCGCTGCGCAAGCTGACTCTCACAATCGCAGCACCTCCATATGTCGATATGTTCTACTACCATACATATGGCCGGTGCTTGGGCAATGTGCCTATGCGATATGCCGTGCGGTACGATGATTATTTCTTGACCAGTTGCCCGCGTGTTACGCCGAGCTGATTGGTCGCTTTGAGCGTCTTCCAGACGCTCGTTCCGGAGCGTTTGCCTTGCAGCGCCTCGCGGTACAGACGAAGCACCTCCTGCACCTTGGCTCCGTCTTCTTCGAGGAACTCGACGCGATAGCTGCGCACGCCAAGCTCCAGGAAGTTCGGCAGATACTCAGCGCCGGATTGCTCGATCGCGTTGTACACCGTGTTGCGGCAACCGGTATCGACCCGAACCGGATGCAGCATGCCGATGCGGTCCTGCAGCGAGACGCGATGGCTCTCGCATGGGCGGCCGCAGTTCGTGAAGTCCGTTCCTTCACTGAGGAAGGTACAATAGACGCAATGCTCGGTGTGGAACATCGGCAGATGCTGCTGGATGACGATCTCGATCTGCTCCACAGGAGCGCGTTCGAGCAGATCGATCATCTGCTGGATGTTCAGGTCATACGAAGGCGTAATTCGCGCAAGTCCCCGGGACAGGAACAGTTCTGCCGCCAGGTGATTGGCGATATTCAGGGAGAAATCGCCGCGCAGCTCGATACCTGCCGGACGCGACTCCGTGTAATATTGCAACGCTCCGAGGTTCCGCACAAGCACCGCATCCGGACCTGCCTTCACGATGCCGTTTAAGATCCCATTCTCACCAGGCATATGGATGCGCGGCGTGGCGAGAGCGATCGGCTTGCCATAACGGCGAGCGGTTTCTACCGCCTGCGGGTAATCATTCGTAAATTCAAAGTCCGCATAGATCCAGTCCGCATCGGCCTCACAGGCGGCGATGATCTGGTCCGTGGAACGGCAGAGCGCGATCAGCTCCGACTCCGCCGCAGGGCGTCTTGAGCGTGAAGATACAACTGGCGCTTCGGCCTTGATGCTATTCACCGTGATCTTCCGCTTCGTATAACGCACGGGTTGCATGCGCAGCTCAAGCAGTTGCTCGACCGCTTCCCGGCGCATGCGATTCAACTCGCTCACCGGCACGATCACGTCGCCTGCCAGATAGAAGTCGAGCTCGTCCAATTGGAAGATCGTCCCGCCGAGTCGGCCCCATTGTTCAGACAGATATTCTGCGGTCAGCGGGCGTTTCATAGCAGGCTCCAGCAGTTGCTCCGAGACAATCGTTACCGAATGCCCCGTCGTCACATCGGTCCAGACCGATTCAAGCGGCTGACCCGCCTTACCCTTGGCGATCACACGCAACGGGAACAGGCGGAATGCCCGCTCCTCCTCGAAGGTGCTGCGCAGCCTGCGATCCAGCTCCTGGTCGCTCGTCTTCCAGATGCGATCGCCCACATGCACCTTGGTCAGATTCACGTCATGGCGTCCTGGGACGATCTCGATGATGCCTGACTGTACCTCGCCATCCAGCTTCACGCCCTTCTTGCGAAGATCGTAGATGCGGCCGCCCTCTTCCTTCTCCTCCGGCCGGCCCGCATCGAACACGATGCCGTCACCGCGCTTCAGCGGCGCCTCGATCTCGCACACGACCGCGTCCTTCAGCACCTTTAGCACCTTGCCTACGTACACGCCGCGGCTCTTCGGGAAGGTACCGTCAACGAGCTGCTTGTTGTTCGTACCCTTGAGGAAGCCGTACGTGAAGCCTCGGCTGAAGCTCTGCTGCAGTTCCCGCATCTCTTCCTTCGAAGGCTTGTAGTCCCTTCCGGCCAGGTATTCATCGATCGCCTTGCGATACTTGCTGACGACGTTCGCCACATATTCCGGCGACTTCAGTCTTCCTTCGATCTTGAACGACTTTACGCCAGCCTCGATCAGCTCCGGCACGAGGTCGATCGCCGCCAGATCCTTCGGCGAGAGCAGATAGGCGACATTGCCCATATCCTTGCGCACACCGTCGACGATCAAGTCATACGGCAGCCGGCAGGCTTGCGCGCATTCGCCGCGATTGGCCGAACGGCCGCCCCACATCTCGCTTGTCAGGCATTGGCCGGAATACGAGACGCAGAGCGCGCCATGTACGAATACTTCGAGCGGCGTCTTCGTCCGGTTCGCGATCGACCGGATCTGCTTCAGGTTGTTCTCCCGGCCGAGCACGACAACTTCCACATCATACGGCGCGAGGAAGTCCACCGCTTCCGCCGACGTCACCGTCATCTGCGTCGAGCCATGGATCGGGAAGTCCGGCGATATCTCGCGGATCAGCCGCACCAGCCCCATATCCTGCACGATGAGCGCATCGACTCCTGCGTCGATGCAGGCTTCCACGAGCTGCCGTGCCTCCTCCAACTCGTCCTCGAAGATCAATATATTCAGCGTTACATAGCCGCGAACATGATATTTATGCAGATAGGCCATAATCTCCGGCAGGTCATCCGCCTGGAAATTATCCGCCCTCACTCTCGCATTGTACTTGCCCACGCCAAAGAACACCGCGTCGGCGCCGTTGGCCACCGCAGCGCGCAGACACTCCCAGTTGCCCGCAGGCGCCAGCAATTCTACTGTTGGTTTCAAACCGTTTCATCCTTCCATAGCCCAGCTTAAGATCTCCATTATTGTACCATAAAAAAAACATCCCAAAAAAACTCCATCGATATCTACCATGCACGCATCGAGCAATTCTAGCTCTTTAGAGCGATCCGGAACATTCGAGATCATCGCAAGTTCGCCAGGGAGAAGGCTGCGGTGATCAAGCAATTGAACAAGTCCTGGAGTGAATCGGGCAACAGCTTTATGCAGGTTGTGCCCGCGGATCAACTGCACTGGTCCTGATGTTTGCATGAATGTACGCGTGACGCTTCGCATCACCGAGCCGGCATCGTCCGAGACGCAAGCCTGTTGCCGGTTCTGTGAAGCGTCACTCACATGGGGACAACAACGGAAATGATCTTCGGCACAAGTCCATTCATGCTAGTCAGCAGTTGTCAATTGATAGATCCCCCCGTCCATCGTTGCCACATACAGCTCGCCAACTTCATCTACGCCGAAGCTGGTGATGCCGAGACCAGACTCGAGTAGCAAGACATTGTCCGCCTTCCCGTCTGCGTCCAGTTTCAGCGCCCATACCTTGCCGCTGACGAAGTCGGCATACACATACCGCCCGACCAGCTCCGGGATCCGTGAGCCGCGGTACACATACCCGCCGGTGATCGACTGGCCGAGGCTGTGATCATATTCGTAGATGGGGTCGATCAGCGTATCGTCCTCACACTTTGAACGAGCATAACACCGCGTCCCCTCTTTGATATTCCATCCATAATTGCCGCCGCTTACGATCAGATTGATCTCCTCGATCTCATCTTGTCCCACATCAGCAGCCCACAGTTCGCCCGTCTCCGCGTCGATGCTGAAGCGCCAAGGATTGCGGAGCCCATATGCGTATATTTCCCGCCTGGTGCCGTCATTGCGGTCATGGAATGGATTGTCGTGGGGGATCGCATACGCCTGGCCGTTCTCGGCATGGTCAACATCGATGCGCAGAATCTTGCCAAGCATCGTGCGCAGGTTCTGCCCATTGCCTCTAGGGTCGCCTCTGCCTCCGCCATCTCCTGACGCGATGTACAGCATGCCGTCCGGACCGAAGTGCAGGTCTCCGCCGTTATGGTTGTTATATGGCTGTTCATAGGTGAGCAGCACAACCTCTGTTGAAGGATCAGTTATTCCGCCTGCCTTCAGGTCCGCTTGATAGCGAGCGATCCTCGTATGCTTCTCGGTCGTATAGTTCACATAGAAGTAACCGTTATTCGGGTAATCAGAATGAAACGCCAAGCCCAGCAAGCCCTCCTCCATATAGCCTTCGACAACCCGATCCTCGATATCAAGGAACAGTTCGCTTCTCTGCCCGTCCGGGCTGATGCGCATGATTCGGCCTTGCTTCTCGATCACGTACAGCGCACCGTCATCACCAGGAGCGGTGACCAGTCCTACAGGCACCTGAAAGGTCAGATGCGGGAACATTCGCGTTAGTGTTAACGGAGAGAGCGCTTCGTCCGCACGACCATCCTCTGAAGACGGACTTGCCTTACCTTCCGCCCCGCCATCCGTCCTGTCGCCGGGCTTGCCGCTTACGATGTCGCGTGCGTTATCGCCGTTCTGTACGTCTCCTTCGCTGCATGCCGCAAGTAGGCAGCTTAACAGCAGCACGATGAAGAGACCCCACCATCTGTGCATCGTTCTCATCCCCTTCCGCTCCATATTCCTGTGCATGATGGACTTGACCATATCATAGCACAATACACCAAGTTTACCTATCATTCCCATCCAGCCTCTGCACAATATGCTCTACCGTGATAGGCAATCAGGTTCCCCTATATCTTGACTTGTCATTTGGAGGGCATACTTTTAAGATATAATTAGATATTTAGATTATTGTCTAAATATTTAATAAATATCAACGAGTGGTTGTTCACATGAATCACCCCCTCCATCTTCATACAGAAAGCGGGGATCGCGAAATGTCTTTGAACGACACCTTTAAGGCCCTATCCGACCCAACGAGACGCAAGATCCTGGATCTGTTGAAAGAGCGCGACATGACGGCCGGCGAGATCGCCGAACATTTCACGATGACCAAGCCGAGCATATCCAACCATCTGAACATCCTGAAACAGGCAGGGCTCATCACCGATGAACGCCAAGGACAGCACATCCTGTATTCGCTGAATACGACGGTCTTCCAGGATGTGATGAAGTGGGTCATGCAATTCCAGAGAACCTCATCAGAAAGGACGGATTCAATATGAAAAAGTGGATTCTCCCCATCGGCATCATCGTGGCAGCCCTGATCATCAGCGCGCTCTCCTACGGCCGCGTGCCGGATCAGGTACCCATACACTGGAACGCCTATGGCGAGGTCGACCGTTATGCATCCAAGCTGATCGGTCTGTTCCTCATGCCGGCGATTATGGCAGGAGTCCTCCTGTTGATGAAGATCGCGCCGATCATCGATCCGAAACGCAGCAGCCTAAAGAAAAATATTAAGGATATCGACACCATCAACGTCCTCACTTTGCTCGTCCTGTTGGTCGTGCATTGCGCAACCATCCTCAGCTCCATGGGTGCTCAGATCAACATGGCGGTGCTTGCACCGATCATCGCCGGAACCTTGTTCGTCTTTGTCGGCAACTTGGTCCCCCGCTTCAAGCACAATTACTCCTTCGGCTTGAGGACGCCATGGACACTGGCGAATGAACAGGTGTGGCGGCGCAGCAACTCGTTGTTCGGCAAGCTGATGTTCTTCGGCGGACTCGTGATGATCCTGTCCGCGTTCTTACCGAGGACTTGGATGCTGATCATCTTCTTCACCGTGCTCGCCATCATGGTGGTATCGCCGTTTGTCATCTCCTATCTGTTCTATAAGAAATACGGCTCCAACAACTGATGGACAATAGACAATCGTCTCTCCAGGCGTGGGCGCAGGCGCTCTGCCACAGGAGAGACGATTGTCATCGAACTTCGATTGGATGCGTTTTCAATTCAGCAACAGGGTTAAACCCGATCACTTCAAATAGAATACTTCACGAAGCGGCTCAGGCGTTCCCTTGCTGTGGTCGAAGGAGCCTTCCACCATCTTCGAGGTGATCGCGTCCCAACGCTGGCAAACCTCACTCTGCCCGATATACTTAAACGCCGCCTCTACATCGTCGCATTCGAAGCAATAGAAGAACTGGTTGCCGTTCTGGAAGATCGAATAATTGCGGATGCCCGCCTTGCTGTGCTCCTCCAGCACCTCCGGCCAAGGATTCAGATGCATCTTCACATACTCGTCCAGATATTCCGGCTTCACGGTCCATGTCCACGCGAATTTGTTGCTCTTGTTCATATCCAGCGCCCTCCTCAATGGGTGATCTCGTGAATCAAATCGCCAAGCACAGTTTCATTATAGTGAAAGTTTTGATCTGCGCCAAGTTATGCGGGGGTTCGCGTGATGAACCACCGAGGTTCGATGTCCGCAACTCCCCCATCCGTGTCCCATATCCTAAGAACCTTAGAGTCATTGGATCATAGGCCCGCTGTCTCTGGTCTCCGCTATCTGCTTCCTGATCACTGCAATCAACAGCTAAGCCGGTTCTGGTAGGGGATGCTGGCATACGATAAATACAGGAAAGCCGCTTCCGAATTGTGACGATTTCACCGGAAGCGGCTTTCTTCTATACATATCGCAGATTATGCGGATGGTTGCACTTGCGCGGAGAACTGGCTGTTGTACAGATCGGCGTAGAAGCCTTTCCGTGCCAGCAACTCTTCGTGAGTCCCCTGCTCGATGATGCTCCCCTTGTTCATGACGAGGATCATATCGGCACTTCGGATCGTCGACAGCCGATGTGCGATCACGAAGCTCGTGCGGCCTTGCATCAGCGTTGCCATCGCCCGTTGGATATGGATCTCTGTGCGCGTATCCACGCTGCTCGTCGCCTCGTCGAGGATCAGGATGCGCGGATCGGCGAGGAATGCCCGTGCGATCGTCAGAAGCTGCTTCTGCCCTTGCGAGATGTTCGATGCTTCTTCGTTCAACACGGTATCGTAGCCTTCAGGCAATGTGCGGATAAAATGATCTGCATGCGCCGCGACCGCTGCCTTCACGATCTCCTGATCCGTCGCGCCTTCGCGTCCATACGCGATGTTGTCGCGGATCGTCCCGTTGAACAGCCAAGTATCCTGCAGCACCATACCGAACATGCTGCGAAGTTCTCCCCGATCATAATCGCGGATATCCCGCCCATCCACGGTGATCTTGCCGCCAAGCACGTCATAGAAGCGCATGAGCAGATTGACAAGCGTCGTCTTGCCGGCGCCGGTCGGCCCAACGATCGCCACCATCTGCCCCGGCTGTACCCGGATGTTCATGTCCTCGATCAGGATCTCATCCGCCGAATAGCCGAAGCGCACATGCTCGAAGGTAACCGCTCCTTTGACCCTCTCCTTCACCGCGATGCTTCGTCCGTTTACAGCCGGTTGCACCGACTCGTCATGGGATGCAGATGGCTCAGACGCCGCTGCGGAATGGCCCTGCGGTTCTTCCTCTTCATCGAGCAATTCGAATACCCGCTCCGCAGATGCGATCGTCGACTGGATGATGTTCGCGATGTTCGCCGCCTGTGTGATCGGCTGGGAGAACTGGCGGGCATATTGGATGAACGCCTGCACGTCACCGATGGCGATTCGCTGCCAGAACACCATGATGCCGCCAACGACGGCAATCAGCACATAGCCGATATTGCCGATGAAGCCCATGAGCGGCATGATGATGCCGGAGATGAACTGGGCTTTCCAGCCTGCATCGTACAGGCGGTCGTTGATCTGGTTGAAGTCGTCCACCGAACGTTTCTCATGCCCGAACACCTTGATGATCTGCTGGCCGGCATACATTTCCTCGACATGTCCGTTCAGCTCGCCCAAGGTGCGCTGCTGGTTGATGAAGTACCCCTGCGACCGCTTCGCAACCAGCATCGTCGCCACAGCGCTGAGCGGCAGCGTCAAGAGGCAGATCAAGGTAAGCCACGGGCTGATGACGAGCATCATGACCACTACACCGATGATGGTGATCACCGAAGAGATGATCTGGGTGACGCTCTGTTGCAACGTGTTGCTGATATTGTCCACATCATTCGTAATGCGGCTGAGCGTCTCGCCGTGAGTACGCCCGTCGAAATAACGGAGCGGGAGACGGGACAACTTCGCATTGACCTGCTGACGTAAGCCGAAGACCGTCCGTTGGGTCACGCCCGCCATGATATATTGCTGGGCGTAAGCGAAAGCTGCGCTGAACAGGTACAATCCTGCCAGCACAAGCAAGATCGTCGTGATGTACTCGAAGTCGATCAGAGCGCCGGTCGAACCGCCCATTCTGTCCTTGATGCCTTCAAACAGCGCGGTTGTCGCCAAACCCATAATCTTCGGCGACAGGATCGCAAACAAGGTGCTCAGGACCGACATCACGATCACAGCGATCAACTGGAACTTGTGCGGCTTCAGATACGTGAGCAATCTCTTCAACGTACCGGAGAAATCTTTGGCCCGTTCCACGGGAACACCTAATCTCGGACCGGGGTGACCGCCCATCATGCCAGGGCCCCTTGGCGGACCGCCAGAACCTCCGTGTGAACCTGGACGAAGCCCGCCGCCTGGCGCTCCATGCCTTCCCCCTAGACGATCACGTCCACTCATGCGATCTCCTCCTCTGACAACTGCGAAGATACGATCTCGCGATAGACTTCGCAAGACTTCATCAGCTCTTGATGCGTGCCATTGCCGACGATCTTGCCTTCATCCAACACAATGATGCGGTCCGCATCGATGATCGTGCTGACGCGCTGTGCGACGATGATCACCGTCGCGTCCTTCGTCTCCTCCCGAAGAGCGGCGCGCAGCTTGGCATCGGTCTTGTAGTCGAGAGCCGAGAAACTGTCGTCGAACACATAGATCTCCGGCCGCCGCACGAGTGCTCTTGCGATCGCCAACCGTTGCTTCTGTCCGCCGGATACGTTCTTCCCGCCCTGCGCGATCAGGGTGTTGAAGCCATCTTCCATCTGGGTGATGAATTCCATCGCCTGTGCTGTCTCTGCCGCTCTTCGCAATTCCTCATCAGTGGCATCTTCCTTGCCGTAGCGGATGTTGTCCGCGATCGTACCCGTGAACAGCACCGCCTTCTGCGGCACGAATCCGATCTTGCTGCGCAGCACCTCCTGCGGCATCTTCCGCACATCCACGCCGTCCACAAGTACAGAACCGCTCTCCACATCGTAGAATCTCGGGATCAGGTTGATGAGCGTGGATTTGCCTGCGCCGGTGCCGCCGATGATCGCCGTCACTTCGCCCGGACCTGCAGTAAACGTAATATCTCGCAGCACCGGTTCCTCAGCGCCAGGGTAACGGAAGGTAACATTGCGGAATTCCACATATCCGCGGGCATGTTTATGCGCTTCATAGCCAGCCGCTTCCGCTTCATCGCGAATAGCCGCCGTCATCTCCAATACCTCATTGATTCTGCCCGCGGAAACCGCTGCACGCGGCACCATCACGAAGATCATCGACACCATCATCAGCGAGAACAAGATCATCATCGCATACTGGATGAATGCCATCAGGTCGCCCACCATCAGGTAGCCGTTATCGATGCGGATGCTTCCGAACCAGATAATCGCGATCGTTGCGAAGTTGATCGTCAACATCATGATCGGCATCATCGCCGCCATCAGCCTGTTCACCTTCAGCGCTGTTTCGGTCAAGTCGGTGTTGGCCTCGCGGAACCGCTCCTGCTCATGCTTGTCGCGGTTGAAGGCGCGGATCACACGAATGCCGGTCAGCCCCTCACGCTGCACCAGGTTCAACTTGTCCAGCTTCTTCTGCAAGGATTTGAAGAGCGGTATGCTCTTCCGCGAGACGAAGAAGATCAGCAGCGCCAGCACCGGCAACGCGCCGATGATCACCAGCCCCAGGGTTGGATCGGTCAATAGCGCCATAATGATGCCGCCGATGCACATCATCGGCGCGACGACCATCATCCGCATCATCATGATGAACACCTGCTGCACCTGAGTGATGTCATTGGTCGTACGCGTGATCAGCGACGCCGTGCCAACCTTGTCAAACTCCTGCTGCGAGAAGCCGCTCACATGGCTGAACAGCTTGCTGCGCAGATCTCGGCCGAACCCCGAAGCTGCCCTAGCCGAGAAATAGCTTGAGGCAATGGTACAACCCATGCCAACTGCCGTGATGAGCAGCATAAGGCCGCCGACTCTCAGGATATAGGGGATGTCCCCTTGCATGACCCCGATATCGACAATGTCCGCCATCAAGGTTGGCAGATACAGCTCTGTGAGCACCTGAGCCAACACAAGCACGAGTACGCTCACGATCAGCCACCGATATGGCCGCAGATAAGGCAACAGTTTCTTCATGGATCTTCATCACCGTCCGACAGGATAATTTTCTCCAGTTGCAAATGACTCTGGATCAGATACGCCGAAGCTTTCTTCAGCAGATGGGCGAGCTGCTTGCTCTCCTCCTCGCCGAGGTGCTCGACCAGACCGTTGAACGAATCAAGAAAAGTCTCCGTGATCCTCTCAATCAAGACCCGGCCCTTATCCGTAAGCAGGATGCGAACAGCACGGCGATCCTTGGCATCGACTTTCCTCTTAACGAGACCCTTGACCTCAAGTTCATTGATCAGTTGGGTCACCGTCGGAGACGTGACGTTCAGCTTCTTGCTGATCTCTGAAACCATAAGTCCTGGTCCGCCGTGCGATGCGGCATCCTTCAAGCAGTAAAGCACCATGATCTGGCTTTTCCTGTATCCATGCTTGCCGCGGCCATCCTTCAGGGCCGACCGGCCCATCAGCATAAACGCTTCCATCAATTCCTTCGCTATGGGGTGTTGCTCCACCGCCATATTCTCACTCCCCTTATGATGCACCGATGAAACATGGCCACGATATAAATAGGTATCTAATTTATTAGGTAACCTAATTATAGGTTTGCGCTCCGTTGAACGTCAATATGCAGGATCGGCCCAGCCTTCCGCTAATTGACGTCCACCTCGCGTACATTCGATCAACCGCGGCATCCATTCCCAGTCATAAAGTCCGGGGGACGATCATCAGCCGCATCAAGCCAAACCGCCATCATACACTTCCGTCTCATAGTCAAAGGAGACATACCCATCCCGCTCATGGCGTTTAAAGATCCGCTCAAGCTCCTCCATCATCGGTTCATGATTCGGATGGCCCGGCAGTGGCACATAGGAAGATGACATCAGCCGCCCGCGCAAGCCTTGGAGATCCAACCGTTGGTGATTCGGGAAACGGGCAGTCCGCATATCCCCGCCATTCAAAAATGCTGCCAACACCTCGGGAGCGATATTCTTATGACGCACCTGTTTATAATCGACTCCGTACTCCTCAAGCAGCCTCTCAATCTCTTCACGGAATGGCGTCCCGTGCACGAGGCGCGAGTTCCACAGCAGAACGACTCTGCCGCCCGGACGCAATATGCGCCGGAACTCGGCATGCGCCTTGGCGCGATCAAACCAATGGAAAGACTGCGCGCAGACGATATAATCGACCGATTGGTCAGCAAGACCGGTATGCTCTGCCGAACCGGACGCGGAGACGTAATTCGGATAACGGCCAAGCTCCTCCTCCGCTGCCTGCCGCATGGCGTCATTCGGCTCCACGGCAATCACGCGGCTCCCCCGCTCCAGCAGATAAGCCGAGAAGATGCCCGTTCCCGCCCCGATATCCGCGATCGTGCTGTCCCCGCGGAACCCGACCACGGTATAGAGATAATCCAGTGCTTCCTTCGGATAGCCCGGTCTGTATCGCACATAATCGTCTACCCGATTCGTAAACCGCTTGGCATTATCGCCCGATGTCATCATGAACTCCCCCCATTTACGGTTGTGCTACGGACATTCTAGGAGCCACCCAAGATCTGGTTCAGCGAAAGTTGCAACTGGAAGTCCGTATGCAGCGGACATCTGACCGCATCATCCGTGTCCGTCAGCCTAATGTTAACACAATCCGCGTTCCGCTTCACTGCTGTATACGCACTTCCCGCGGACGAACGTAGCCGCAACCTGGAAATGATCGTCCAGTACGGCAAAGTCCGCGTCCTTGCCCGGCGCAATCGATCCCTTGCGGCCATCGATGCCGACTGCTCTGGCCGGATTGATCGTCAGCGTCGGGAGAACCTCCGCCAGCGACCTCCCGGTAAACTGCATCACATTGCGCAGTGCCGCATCGAGCGTCAGGCAACTGCCAGCCAGATCGCCGCTGGACTTCAGGCGCACCTGCCCGTCCGCCTTATAGCATGGCAATCCGCCGAGCTGATAATCATCACCGTCCGGCAAGCCGGCAGCCGACATCGCATCGGTGATCAGCACCACCTTCTCATCCGGCTTGACTCGGAAGACGAACTCCACAAGATCGCGATGCACATGCCAGCCATCACAGATCAATTCCACCGACAACTCATCGAGCATTAGGGCGCCACCTGCCACGCCCGGCTCGCGATGGTGCAGCGGCCGCATGCCGTTAAACAGATGCGTCACATGGGAAGCACCCTGACGGACGGCTTCCTGTACCACTTCGAACGTTGCATCCGAGTGGCCGATCGAGACTGTCACCCCATGCTGCACGGCATGACGGATCATCTCCATCGCATGCGGGCGCTCGGGAGCTGCTGTGATCAACTTGACATGCCCTTCGGCCAGCCGCAGATAGGCGTCCAGTTCCTCGATGGATGGCTCCCGGATATGATCTGGATGTTGGGCGCCACATCGATGCGGGCTGATGAACGGCCCCTCCAGGTGAATACCGACGATATCCGCCCCTTCAGCGCCTTGTTCCATTGCCATCACGATGCTGCGCACGGCCCGTTCGATGCTCTGCTGATCCGCCGTCAGCGTCGTAGGCAAGATCGTTGTTGTGCCATGCGAAGCGTGGAATCGGCTCATCCCCTGAATATCGGTAACCTCTCCCGCCATCACATCGTATCCTCCGCCGCCATGTACATGGACATCGACGAAGCCTGGAATGAGCAGCTTGCCTTCCAGATCGATGACCTCATAACCTTCCAGGTCCCGCCCGTCCAACATCGAGCGATCGGCGATAATCTCCATGATCTTCCCGTCCTCGACCACCACTGCCCCGTTCGGCAGCGCCACATAACGATCCGGGGCTGAGGTATCTTTCGCAGTCGGATATTCACCGTCTCCGGCCGTGCCGCCCAGGGACACTGCGTGCGCCTCCGCATACACGATCGCATGGATAAATAGCTGTTGATGCTTCACCTGGCTCCCGCTCCTTCGCAACCATTGATGAGATATCGTCCGGCCAGCTTGTCTACCAGTACCGTTACATTCTGATGCAGTCTCAGGAAGGACGCCGGGATATCCGTCGTGATGCCGGAATCAAACAGTTGGCGGATAATCTGCGCCTTGCCTTCCCCTTCCGCGAGCAGCAGAATCTGGCGCGCTGACATGATGGTGCTCATGCCCATCGTGACCGCATAGCGCGGCACCTCGTCCAGCGAGGCGAAGAACCGTGAATTCGCCGTGATCGTCTCTTCAGACAACTTCACGAGATGAGTCCCGGGCTTCAGCTCCTCCGCAGGCTCGTTAAAACCGATATGTCCGTTCAGCCCGATACCGAGCAGTTGCAGGTCGATGCCGCCGCAAGCGGCGATTCTCTCCTCGTACTCCCGGCAACAAGCCTCCACATCTGTCGCCGTACCCGACGGGATATGGATATTCTCCTTGCGGATGTTGATATGGTTGAACAGATGCTCGTACATATAGTAGTGGTAACTCTGCGGATGTTCCGGCTCCAATCCGTAATATTCATCGAGATTAAACGTCCTGACTCGGGAGAAATCGATCCTTCCTTCGCGATACCGGCGGATCAATTCCCGATACGTAGCAAGTGGCGTATGGCCTGTGGCCAGCCCGAGAACGGCATCCGGTTTGCTCCGGATCAGCGCTTCGATCCGGTCTGCAGCCTGTTCGGCGATCTCCTGTCCATCATTTCCTATCCATAGCTTCATCTGTCTGTTCCTCCTCACATGCTGCTTACTCTTATGCTCTCAGGAATATCTCAAACTTATAGCGATCGACGCGATAGATCGACTTGACATATTCGATCACTTCCTCCGACTCCCCATACGTCGTCTGGTGAAACAGCAGAGCCAGTGAAGCAGACTCTACGCGCAGCAAGGACGCTTCGTAGTCGCTCATGATCACCGGTTCGAAGGTCTGCCTGGCAGAACGAGGCTGAAGCGAATAATCTCGGCGCAGCACATCGTAGAGTGAACGCCCCTCCAGCCGCTCGCGGGACATGCCCGGCAGGCGGTCTGCATCCAACCATACCGTCTCCAATGCGTACGGTTCACCGTCCACGATGCGCAAACGTTCGATGCGGTAGACAGGCGCGTCATCCCGCTCGATGGCGAATAGGCTTCTGATCGTTTTCGTCGCCGGCACCGTCACGAACGACAGGATCTCCGTCTCCACGCGATGGCCCATCCGCTCCATGTCTTCTGTCATGCCCCGCAGCTCTGTGAGCCGATACTTCGGCTTCGGCCCGGCAACAAACGTCCCTCTCCCCTGCTCCCGGTAGAGCACTCCTTCATTCACCAGCGCCATGATCGCCTCGCGCGCCGTCATCCGGCTGATGCCGTGGATCTCGCACAGCTCCCGCTCCGTCGGTATAGGGTCGTTGGCCTTAAGTTCCTCATTGTCGATCATTTCCTGGAGGATTTCCTTCAGTTGGTAATAGAGCGGAACCGGGGAGTTCTTGATGATCTTCCTCATCCACTCGCCACCTTTCGATATCGTTATATCTGACTGGCATCTGATGCAACTGATTGATCCGAATGAAGGCCATCACCTTCTGGCTAACGTCCAGACACCGCTCGTCACCTTATGGCGGCATCTGATCCCATCGTTATCCGGTTATCATGTTGTCTAGACCAATTATAGGTGATCTCAGCCGATTCATCAATCGAAAATCCTCCAACCCATCAAACAGCCGAGAGGTTGAACCGGCATCCAAGCCTTGCTCATCCCCCTCGGCCGCACCTCATCGCCATCTGCTATTCCCCCATCTTGCGCACATCAACGGCAACTTCGAGACGCTGATTTCCCGTGCCGCGATAGATGCCCTTCACCGGCACGATATCCCTGTAATCCCGTCCATGCCCTAGCTTCACGTATCTGCCGCCGATCTCCGCATTGTTCGTCGGATCGACTCCGTACCAACCGACACCAGGGATATAGGCTTCCACCCAGGCATGCGATGCCTGTTCGAAATCGGCATTGCCCCCCTGCAGATCCCCGACAAAATGATAGCCGCTGACATACCTGGCCGGCACCCCCGCTGCCCTGCACACCGAGATCAACAGATGCGCATAGTCCTGGCAGACGCCCCGCTTGAGCTGCAGCGTTTCGCCGACTGTCGTATGGACATGCGTAGCTCCGGGATCATACTGCAGATCGCGGTGAATGGCGCTCGACACCTCTTTGATCCACTGATACACTCCTTGCCCCGTGAGCGGGAATTGATCTGCATAAGCCAGCAGCTCTTGCGATCTGGCAGTATATTGGGTCGGCAGCAAATATTCAATGAACCGGTCCTCGAAGGATTCCGATCTGAGCTGTGCCAGCTCGTCCTGTGGCGAAAGTGCCGCACGAGGCGGCTCCAGTTCTCGTGTGACGACGACAGAACGGGCGCGGATGACCAACTCCTGATGCGGATCGTTGACGGAGAACACATGCACGCGATTGCCGAAATAATCCTCATACGCCATCATCGAAGAATTCGGCTCCACCGTCACATCATGCTGATAACAAGACTGCCGTTCATCCGTCCTTGGCGTAAGGCGAATCTCATTGACACTGTTGACCGCCGGATCTGCGTAAGAGTATCTCGTTATATGCATAATCTCGAGCTTCATGCGCTTGCCTCCTCACGGCGAAAGAACGATTCTGCGATCAGCGCTCCTATCTTCATGCAGGACTGGGATATGCCAGCCAGCAATTCATCGATCTTGTCCGCAGCGAAGTCTTCGCGTTCCAGACAAGCGATGTCCGCGCGCAGCTTCGCCGCCTTGCGTATGACCTTATCGCGCAGGGCGACGTGCGTATCATCGCCAGGCTCGATCCTTTTCATATGATGTTCGAGAAGGCTGACGGCGTGATGAACCGATCTTGGGAAAGCAAGATTCGACACGAGGAATTCCATGATCGGCTCCGCTTTGAAGTTGTCCGCGTACGCCTTGCGGTACGCTTGGTAGCCGCTGACCGAGCGCAGCAAGGCCAGCCAATATGGATAGGCCGTTTCATCCGGGCTGCTGACGAGGGTCACAGACCGCAGGATACGCACCACATTCTCCGCCCGTTCGAGATATTTGCCGCTTTCGATCAGGTTCCATTCGTTCTCACGCATCATGACCGACTGCTGGACGCCCCAGAACACGGCGATCCGATCCTTCACCTGCTGATAGAATTGATGCGGCGAATCAAGCAATAGATCCGATGGCTCTAAGTCCGTCAGCCAGAGATACATGCAGTTGACCGCATCCCATAGCTCGCTTGGCAGCTTCTCACGCAGCGTGCGCAGATTGTTGCGCGCCTGGGCGACGCATGAGAACAGCGAGTTCATGTAATTCCGATCCAGGGTAACGAAGGTCAGCGCCGTCTCCTCCTGCAAGTTCGGGAACCTCTGCTCATAATCCTGCTTAGCCCCCAGGGCATCGATGATGCGCGCCGCTCTCCAGTCCCCTTCCGCTCCGAGACCATCATGCGTGAAGTGATAATAGACATCGATCAATCTCGCATGATTCTCGGCTCTCTCCATGTATCTGCCAATCCAGAACAATGATTCAGCATTTCTGCTCAGCATCGCGCACTCTCCTTTCTACGCGTGGTCATCACGGGCCACCTCTGCACGCCTCTCACCTCAGCGAAGCACCCATGTATCCTTGCAGCCTCCGCCCTGCGAGGAATTGACGACCAACGAGCCCTCCTTCAGTGCAACACGCGTCAGACCGCCCGGTATGACATTGATGCGCTCATCAGCCCCAAGCAGGGCGAATGCCCTCAGGTCGATGTGCCGCGGCTTCAACTGGTCGCCAACCAGAACAGGCGCCCGTGACAGCCGGATCGTCGGCTGGGCGATATATCGTTCAGGCTCCCGCTTGATCTTATCTGCAAACTCGCGTATTTCATCAAGTTTGGCGGAGGGTCCGATGAGCATCCCATACCCGCCGGAAAGCGACGTCTCTTTCACTACCATCTTAGGCAAATGATCAAGGACATAGTCCCTGTCTGCCTTGCGAGCCAGAATATAAGTCGGCACATTCGGGATGACGGGCTCCTCACCAAGATAATAGCGGATCATATCCGGCACATAGGCGTAGACCGCCTTGTCATCCGCCACCCCCGTTCCAGGGGCGTTGACGATATTGATGTTGCCAGCCCGATACGCATTCATGATCCCCGCCACACCAAGCAACGATTCAGGGAGGAAAGCTAGCGGATCGAGATAGTCATCATCCAGCCTGCGGTAGATCACATCCACCTGCTTCAGCCCGTTTATTCCCCGCATGTAGATCTTGTGGTCCTTATAGACAAGATCGCGCCCTTCGACGAGATGAATGCCCATCTGTTGTGCCAGGAATGCATGCTCGTAATAGGCCGAGTTGAATTCGCCGGGAGTCAGCAGCGCGATCGTCGGCTCTCCGCGATAGTTCGGGTTCAGACTGCGAAGCGTGGAGAGAAAATCATTCAAGCTCTGCTCTACGTCACATACTTCAGTTCGACGGATAAGGTCAGGATACAATTCCTTCATGATCGCTCTTGTCTTGAACAGGTAAGAGAATCCCGACGGAGTCCGAAGATTATCCTCCAGGACGTAAAATTGCCCGTCGCGATCCCGTACAAGATCGATCCCTGCCGTCGTAATATATGCTCCGCCCGGAACATCAATGCCCATCATCTCTTGCCGGTAATACCGGTTCGCAACGATCAGCCTGCGCGGGATGATACGGTCACGGATGATATGCTGCTCATGGTAAATATCGTGCACGAAACGGTTCAGGGCCTTGATCCGCTGCTTGATGCCCTTCTCCAGCCAAGCCCATTCGCTGCCCGCGATCACCCTTGGGATAATATCAAAAGGGATCGTCCGTTCAAGCGGGTGCTGTTCGTTCGCCTGGTACAGGGTGAAGGTGATGCCCTCTTCCAGCATACGCCGCTCGGCGAATCGTTTTTTCTTGACTAACTTTTCTGTGCCTCCTGCTATCATATGGCGATAGATCTTCTCATAATGCGGTCTGACCGTCCTGTCCGCTTCAAACATCTCGTCATAATCCTGTTCGAGCGAATAAAGGGATTGATGCATGGGAGATAACATCAAAACCACCCCTAATGTTAGGATGTTGTAATATTTTCATTCATTATATGACATTTATCCAAAAAATTTACCCAGAAAATCCGAACGTTTAGCTGGTTGTCACTTAAAATAATACGTTTTTTCTGGTTTATATGTCAATGTTTATGACACATTGATGAAAATTTGTGTATTTGGTTGGTCGTGTTAAATTTTCTTTCACTACAGTATACGCAGGTTGCTCGATGTACTGCCTGTGGCGGCAACAGAAAGTGATGGCGATCCAAGCGCCAGAACGGGGGGCGTGTTCAGGATAGATATTTAACATGTGCGGTATCTATTTAAGAAGACAAAAGGGGCAAAGGAAGAGATCCACGTACACAGCCGATGCGGAGTTATTCGAGGTTATTGGAGGTTATTGGCGTAGATAGGAGCGCAGCCGCGGATCTCTTGCAGCACACACCGTACATGCCAGGTGCAGCGATATAGGCCTGGACAGCAAACTGCCCGACCCTGCTCTGCATCAGCGGATTGGGCAGCATCTGCCACTTACACTCATCCTGCGAACCGATAGGATGGCCGTCCACGCACACCGACCTTGACATGGAACACGGAGCCAGCCAGCGGTTGCTCACGCCGTTCTTCCTCCGTCAGGCCCGCACTGGCCGTTGTGATGAACAGCTCGTCCATTCCATCGCCACCGAAGGCACAAGAGGTCACATGTTTCGTAGGTACCTCGATCGTCATCAGCTTCTGTCCCGTGTGCGGATTCCAGCGGCAGACCTTCCAGCCGCCCCATTCAGCCACCCATAACATTCCCTCTTCGTCAACAGTCATGCCGTCCGGCAAGACATTCGACTCCTCAAACATAATGACCGTCTGCCGGTCCGATATGCGGCCTGTGGCGGGATCAACCAAGAACCTATCCACGCACCTCCTGGGCGAATCGATATAATACATGATTCGGTTGTCAGGAGACCAGGTTAGACCATTTGAACAGATGACGCCGCTCGTCAGACGCTCCCATCTCAGATCCGGCCGCATCACGTAAAGCGAGGCACGCGGCTGACCATCCAGCGCATACGTGCCCGCATAGAACCGGCCGCTCGCGTCACACTTGCCATCATTGAAGCGATGGTTCGGATGATCCGGCTCCGGGTCAGCGACATGCCGCCAATCGCTACCGTCTTCATCGCACAGCACCCACCCGCCTGCCGCTGCAGCGATGATGCCGCCCTTCTCTCGCAAGGCGAACGCGCCTACTTTCTCCGGTACGGGGACTTGTTCGTGGTGCCCCGATGCCAGATGATAGCGATGGAGCTTTAGGCCGTCGATATCGGTCCACCACAGCATACCGCGCCGTTCATCCCATACAGGCCCTTCGCCCAGGATGCTATTACACTCGACCAGCAACTTAGCGAACATTCCGTTTCCTCCTCTGTTGACACATTTGGGATTGATTATACATGTACCTTTCCATGTGAGACAACTTTTTTGAGGTAAGATCCTCAGCACCAAACAAGAAAGGCCGGACCACTCGTGTCCAGCCTTCTATATACAGTTCTGATGGGCTTCACTCATTCTTCTCGCGAGAGATTCAAGCGAGCGGGAACTTCAACCATCGCTCCCGCTGCCGAATGATCTATCTCAATGCCCTGGCCATGGCTTGCACATATTCGTTCCTGCAACGCTGACTCGTTTCAGCATTCGGGTCCGCATGCTCAAAAGCATGATAACAGCCCGGATACAGATGAAACTCAACATCGACCCCCGCTCGCGCCAAACGCGCCACATATTCGATCGTCTCATCGCGGAACGGGTCTAACTGGCCGACGCATGTATAGGTTGGCGGAAGTCCAGCCAGTTCAGCAGCCCGGCTTGGTGCTGCGTAAGGAGGAACGTCGGCGCCTTCCAGATCTCCCAAGTACATTTTCCAGGCGGCAATGTTATTCTCCCTGTTCCACACTCTCGCATCTGTGATTTCATAGCTGGATGGCGTTGTGTTGCCATCGTCTATCATCGGATACAGCGGCATCTGGAAGCAGATAGACGGACCGCCGCGGTCACGTGCCAGAAGCGCCAACGCCGCAGTTAACCCTCCACCTGCGCTGGCTCCTCCAATCGCAACTCTGCGCAGATCGATGGACAATTCTTTGGCAGATTCCGTCATCCATACCAAGGCGGAATAGCAATCCTCCAACCCAGCTGGATAAGGATGCTCCGGCGCCAACCGATAGTCCGGCGATACGACCACACAGCCTGCGGCCAGTACAAAATCCCGGCATAGATTGTCGTCATAGCCTGGGTGACCCATCACATACCCTCCGCCATGTATCCAGAGCACGGCAGGGCGCTGTGACGAATCGCGGCTTGCAGGCTGGTAGATCCTGACCAGCATCGGTTGTCCGCCAGCCCCCGTAATCGTGTGATCCGATATGATCACCTCAGGTGACGGCTGGTATTCCGGCATAGGATTCCTCCGCGCCTTCTCCAGGTCTTCGGGCAAATGAAATTCCGGCAATCGGGCAAATGCCTCACGCAATTCAGGCAGAAGTTTATCATACATGTTCGTCATCTATTTCAATGCCCCCTCGGATATACCCTTGATAATATGGTCTTGCATCAGCAGATAGAGGATCAGGACCGGAATGATCGTCATGATTAATCCTGCCATCAATGGGCCATAATCGACCGTGTAAGAAGAGAAAAAGGCAAACGTCGACAGCGGCAAAGTCCGGTTGTCAGGCGACAACAGCACCAGGCTCGGCAGCAGATAGTCATTCCAGATCCACAGGACATCCAGCACAACGAGTGTTACAATGACTGGACGAAGAAGCGGAAAGACGATCTGGAAGAATGTCCTCAGCCGCGTGCATCCGTCGATAAAAGATGCTTCCTCCAGCTCCATGGATATGCCTTTGATGAATCCATGGAACGTAAAGACTCCCAACGGAACACCGAAACCAAGGTACATAAAGATGAGTGTCGATTTCATATTCAATAATTCAAACTCGCCATACAACATAACAAGCGGAATCATGATTACCTGAAAAGGAATCGTCAGTGATGCCAGCATCACAGAGAACAACAACGTGTTCAGCTTCCACTTGAAACGCACGAACAAGTACGCCGTCATCGAAGAGAACAAGATGATGAGAAGCACGGATATAACGGTGATCACCATCGAGTTCGTAAAACCTCTCATAAACGCCATATTGCGGAAGGCATCCGCGTAGTTGCTAAATTGCGGGCTGGTCGGCCAGGCGAGCGGATTTTCCACGAAATGCTGCGTTTTTTTGAAGGAGTTCATGACGACGATCAAGAACGGGAACAGGAAGGCGAGCAAACCCGCATATAAAATGACCGTTTTGAGCCATTCCACCGACTTTCGCCAAGCCATTATGATTCAACCTCCAGTCTCTTCAGCATAAATGATTGCGTAAGGGCGATGGCTGCAACAACCACGAACAGGATGACCGCTTCCGCTTGTCCGACACCGTACTCGTTCGACAAGAATGCCTTCTGTACGATGTGATAGGTCGCAAGCTCGGTCGAGTTGAACGGGCCGCCCTTCGTCAAACTGAGGTTCAAATCATAGGTCAGGAATGAACGGGATATCGACAGGAAGATACAGATAACAATCGCTGGAATCGAGAGACGCAGGATAATCTTGCGCAGGATCATCATCTTCCCTGCACCATCGATGCTTGCCGCCTCGATCACATCCTTCGGAACACCCGTCAGACCAGCGATATAGATGATCATCAGATAACCGGTCAATTGCCATGCCGTGGCAATGACAAGTGCCCAGAAAGCAGTGTCCGTACTGGTCAGCCATGACTTCTCAAACATCGACCAACCATACTTGTCTCCCAGATAAGGCATTACCTGCGAGAACAAGTTTTGCCACAGATAACCGAGCACGATGCCGCCGATCAGATTCGGGGTGAAGAAGCCGGTTCTCAGCCATTTCTCTCCCCGCAGCCCACTCGTTAGCGCCAAGGCGATCAGGAAGGCAAGCGCATTGGAGAAGATGACTGAGAAAAAGACATACTTCAAAGTAAACCATAATTGAGTCCAGAATACGCGGTCCTGAAACACTTCTACATAGTTGGCGAAACCGACGAACGTGTTGTCATTCGTTCTCACGTCCCAGTTAGTTAGCGTCAGGTACAGACCCACCAGGAACGGAATAAGAAAAACAACAGCAAACGCGAAGATGGCAGGTCCTCCGAATAACAGAAAGGTCCCGGTGTTCCTTAACAGTTTATTGTTTTTCATTCTTACACACCTTCGTTTGATCAGTTGTAGGAAGAAAGGCGCAAAGCATGTGCTTCGCGCCTGTCATACCAATCATGGCACTTTATTTTACTTGCTTCCAGTAATCTTCAACTTCTTTGTAGAACTGAGCACGGTCAATATGGTCTACCAGGTATTTCTGCATGGAAGCACCCGTCTTGGACCAGAAATCAGCCGGGAAGTAGTTCGTGATCGAGATATTGATCGTCTGCCCTTCATTGACATACTTGGCGATGGCATTGGAAATCACGTTAGTGCTTTGGGCCTTGACATCCTTATATGGCATGAAGAGTCCCATCTCTTCGACGATTGCCTTCTGGCCTTCTTCGCTGGTCAACATCCACTCGAGGAATGCCTTCGCCGCTTCTTGCTGCTCTGGCGTCGAACCGGAGTTGTCGATGGCGAACAGCTTAGGTTCACTGTAAGCCACTTGTCCGTTACCATAGTCATCCGGATTGTTGCTCATCGGAACCGGAATGATGCCGAACTGCTCGTCTCTGCCTTCAAGCGATCCGATAACTGCCCATGTCCAGTCACCCATGAAGTAGAACGCGGATTCGCCCTTCGCAAAGTCGCCGCTGTCCTTCGCATAGTCTGCAACAAGCGGGTCTTTCTTTCTTGCATTGTACTTTTTCAATACGTCGAACGTATCCATGACTCCGACGAACACCGGATTCTCAGCCAGGTTCACTTGTCCAGCCTTCAGTTCCTCATAGAACTTCAGGTTTTCCGCCATGTCTCGCGACTGCAATGCATATGCCAAGCCGAGATAGTGGGAGCCAAGCGACCAGTCAGCCCCGTGAATCATAACCGGTGGCACACCCGCTGCTTCAATCTTCGCAAACAGGTTCTCCAGATCGTCACGCGTACGGATCGTGGACGGATCGAACGGGCCGCCCAGCGCTTCCTCCACTACTCTCTGGTTATACAGCAAACCATAACCCTGAGCAGTCCAAGGAATTCCCAGGAACTTGCCGTCGAACACACCGCCATCCACAGCGCCAGGCTGTGTCAGGCTCTCATACTTAGCTTTTTCCGATTCAAGATCAAGGAACTTGTCCTGATATTGATAGATATGTCCGGCGTCAAGATTGGCGATCGTAGGCGGAGTGCCGGATGCCAGCATCGCCTGGAACTTCTCGATCTGAGCACCGCCGATTGGCGTCGGGATTAACTCTACGATGACATTCGGATTAATCTCATGATACTTCGCAAACAACTCTTCGAATACCGTATTCACTTCGGCAGAAGTATTGAAGAATGTAATTTTGACTGTCTCACCCTGCTGCGTCGATCCAGATGATTGCTCGTTGCTTGAAGCACCTGCGTTATTCGCCGCATTGCCCGACTCTTGGTTGCTGGATTTCGAACAAGCTGCGAGAAGGCCAAGCAACAAAATGACGCTCATAACCATCAAAGACAACCGTTTAAACGTTTTCAATTGGATTCCCCCTGACATGTGATATGTATTTGGAAAATCTGATTATATGATAACCGATTGACATATGTATGTCAATCGGTTGACACATGTTTGAAATGCGTATTTTAAACGATCATTTTCACCTGCTGACCCTGTTCGTTCACGTATTCAATTGTCGTTTGGTTGGATGAGAGATCAACGAATAGCTCGCATGCCTGCTCGCCTTTCTGCCATTTCAAGCGAATCTCCTGATCCGTGGAATCCACTACCGTGAAAGAACCATTAAACGCATCATATGAATTGCGGAAACGGATGAGTTTCATCTGACGCTGCACAACATCACGCTTCACTGCTTCATCAATTTCCTCGATGCTGTAGTTGTGACGGTTGATCTCCCGCCCATCACCGGTCTTCTCTCCGCGTTCATAATCATTCTCGCCTGCCAGCAATCCCACATAATACACCTGCGGTACCCCCGGCGCGAACAGTTGAATCGCGCGTGCAGCGATATAGGCATCATCGTCGCAGTCAAGAGCGGAGTAATACGTGCAACGAATCTGATGCACATCGAATCCGTCCGGTGACTTGTGCTCATCTGAGAGGATATAACTCAGGTTGGCACCGCGAGCAAGGCAAACGTCGACGGTTGCTCTCGCCCTGGCCGTATCAATCAGATCGTCCAGGTCCGGTTTAACCGGTATTCCGTCATGGCAATCCAGCATGGTCACCTGATTAGCCGGACGCGAACGCAAATAGCGGAGCAGGTCTGCGCTGTTCTTATTGATCAGGGCATCCAGGATCGCATATGGCAAGATGAAGTCATAGATCCAGAAGCCTCGCTCTGCGAGTTTGTATTGGATCGAATAGTGCGAATGGACTTCCGGCAACAGCGTGATGTTCGAATCTCTGGCGAGCTTAGCGATCCATTCCAGGAACTCGTAGATTTCCGGTTCGACGAAGAAACAGCTCGTGCCAAGCTTCTTGATCACGTAACCAACCGCATCTAACCTAACCATATTAACACGATAACGATTGAAGTGGGAGAAGATATCCTCGAAGTATTTTTTGGTAATTGGCGAATGGACGTCGAGATCAATTTGCTCAGACGGATCGGTCTTGCCGAATGTCGTCCAAACCTGGATGTCCTGCTTCTCTTCTCCTGCTTGGAATGTTGAATAAGGTACCTTACGGCGCAAAAACATCTTGTCGATGTCCTCCTGCACTGGTACACCATCCGCCCAGATCTTGTCCAGCGTGATGAACATATCGGCATATTTGGACTTTCGCCCATTCGCCAGAAAGTCCTGGAAGAACTCTGATCTCTGGGAGATGTGATTCACCATCACATCCAGCATGATCCCATTCTTGGAGCCGATGGCACTGATATCGTCCCATGTGCCGAAGGATGGGTCGATCTGCAAGTACGAAAGCGGTGCAAACCCCCGGTCCCCTGACGAAGGATACGGCGGGAGGATATGGACTCCGCCTTTGAACAGATCAGGGAAGTAGTCGTTCAATACGGCATTTAACTGTTTTAAATCTCCGCCCAGCGAGTCAGCATACGTGATTAACTGCACCTGATTGATCATGATCGCGCCTCCATCCCTCTATAAGATTCACTGGACATCATCTCTTCCAGATCAGGAAACTGGGCAACCGGCCCCAGACACTTCAACTTGTGTGCGCTCACGGCACTGCCAATCTTAACAGCTTCCAGTATCGGATATCCTCTAAGCACACCCGTATAGAATCCTGCCCAGAACGCATCTCCGGCACCGGTAGCATCCACCACTTGAGTGGCGATACTGTTCAGCCAGACCGTTTCCGTACCATTGCTTACGATCGAGCCGTCTTTGCCCAATGTCATGACAACCAGTCTGGCTCCAAGGTCAAGAAACTTTCGGATCTGGTTTTCGGGTGTATCCTTGCCGAACAGCCGCTCCGCATCATCCTCTGACGGTTTGATCACGTCCACCCTGCTTATGATCGACTTAACGTAGGCCACGCCATCCTCGCCCTTGTTCCAGATCATCGGATGGTAGTTCGGGTCGAATCCAATAAACGTCCCATTCGCTCGTGCCGTTTCAATCGCCTTCTCAATCGTACTACGAGATGGAGGCATTGAGATTGGCCAACACGAGAAATGCACAATCTTCGAATTCTTCACCGCGTTTTCTAATTCAGGCGTGTACGACAGATGGTAGTCTGCGCCGCGGTAGAAGATCGGGACAGGCGAAGTCTTGCTCTTGCTGACAACGACCATACTTGTTGAACAATCGGCTTCCTGAATATAATCCAGAGGAATGCCGGCTTGTTCCAGTTTATACTTCAGAAACTCTCCGAACCCGTCTCTCCCAACAGCCGATGCGACAACTGACCGATGTCCAAGCTTCTTAACATTCAACGCCAGATTGGACGCTGATCCGCCGAAAAATTTATGGTAGGTATCGTTATGGATGATGTCATCATACCGTTCCGATATCATATCGACCAGCAGCTCTCCTACCGCCAGAAAGTCATTTGGTTTCTCACCTAATTGAATCCTATCAGTTAATCTCCACACGTTCTCCCGGACTCCTTATCGTTGTATAGTTGTGTCTATTCCAGCCGAGCCGTCGCGTCTGTGTTACAAGTACAGGAACGGTTCCTTGGCATCGATAAAGGTCACAGGCAGATCGCCGACGAGCGGAGTGAGCCACTCAGTCAGATACTTCATACCCCACTCTTCGCTGCGTTCATGACCAAGCACGATCATCGCCTTGTTCATCCCAAGCATCTGAGCGTCGTTGACATAAGCGCACAGCGTCCATTCCGTAATCTCGCCGCATACGACCACATCCAGATCATGCTTGTTCATGAACTCCATCGGCATCTGCTCGCTGCCCAATCCGAGACTGCCGCCTCCGACGAGTATCCCTACTTTCTTGCAGGTCATCTCCGGTTTGCCGACAACCCGTATCGTATCCATATGGAATTTCTGCTTGAAGAATCTGGCCAGGTCCGCTAGAGAGATCTCGTCTATGCGATAGATGTGCGAAAAATTACCCTCCAGCGTGTAATACTTCTCCCAGCCGAGTTCCTTGTTGAGGCCCGCATAGATCAGATCGGGATTGGTAAAGTGCATATGGTCATGGAACCGCCATATCGCAATCTGGTGATCCTCAAGCAATTTTTTCTTCTGCAGATACACGGGATCATCCTGGAGCCAATCCGTCCGGTCTATCCCTGTGAAGTAAGTTGGCTCATGGGTAATGATCAGGTTGGCGCCAGAAGCGATCGTTTGCTTGATGACGTCAACAGTCGCCATGAATGTCGTAACGATCCCTGTCACTTCCATATCAGGGTGTCCGGATGCAAGCACATCACAGGTTTTGTCAGCAGGCAGGCGCACACCGCATCTTTCAATAATCGCATCGATGACTTCTTGAACTTTCATAAACCGATCATCCTTTCCTTTAGCCTTTGACGGCTCCGATAACGACACCCTTGATCAGGTATCTCTGCGTGAATGGGAACAGGATCAATATCGGCAACAAGCCGACCACGCCCATCGCCATTCGGATCGCTGTACTTGGAAGCTCAACCGCGCCCGCTCCCAGCAACGCCGACCCTTCGCTGGAACGCAAGAACTGAATATTGTTCATGAGACGGATCAGCAGATTCTGAATGCCGAAGTATTTCGGATTTGAAATATAGTACAGGGCGTTGATCCAGTCATTCCAATACGCAAGGGCGGTAAACAGGCCGATCGTGGCAACGACCGGGATGGACAGCGGGAACATGATCTTGAAGAAGATCCTGTACTCACTTGCACCGTCGATCTGCCCAGATTCAATGAGATCGTGTGGGATGCTCGTCTGATAGTAATTGCGCACCAACAGCACGTGAAAGGCTGGCATTAACAAGTTCGGCAGAATAAGCGCCCAGTACGTATCCGTGATGCTGAACACACGCGACCACAGCATGTAAGATGGAACAATACCGCCATTGAACAACATGGTGAAAAATACGATGAATGAAAGCAGTCGCTTATATTTGAAATCTCGCCGCGACATCGGATACGCCAGCATCGTCGTGATGAGCAAACTGACCACCGTCCCAACAACGGTAACCAAGATGCTGACCCCGTAAGCTCTCGTGATGATGTTGATTTGATTAATCAAATAAACATAAGCATCGAAGCTGACGTCGGTTATGATGAACCGGTAGCCGTTCAGGATCAGATCCTTCTCCTCCGTAAATGATGCCACGATCATTAGGACAAACGGCAATATGGTCACGACGGAAATCAGCAGCATAGCCGCAAAGGATACGCCCTTGAATATCCGTTCTCCTCTGGATGTAATCTCCAACGTTCAACCCTCCTCAGAACAGTGCATTATCAGGATCTGCCCGCTTGACCAATTTGTTTGCGATCAAGACCAACACAAGTCCGACAACCGATTGATACAATCCCGCTGCTGCGGACATGCCTATGTCGTTCATTTGCATGAGAGCCCGGTAGACATAGGTGTCGATCGTTTGCGTCGTGCTGTAGAGCGCCCCGGAATTTAACGGAACTTGATAGAACAATCCGAAGTCCGAGTTGAAAATTCGGCCAACTGCGAGAAGAACCATCAGAATCACGGCAGGCTTCAGAAGAGGAAGCGTGACGCTGAAGATCTGGCGAAGCTTGCCTGCACCGTCGATCTTCGCTGCTTCATAGTAGCTCTTGTCGATTCCGGCTATAAACGCAAAATATACGATGGACGTATATCCGACTGACTTCCACAAGTACGTCAGGGTCAGGATATAAGGCCAGAACTTCGGTTCTGCGTACCAGTTAATCTCATCCAACCCCAGCGGCCTGAGTATCGAGAGATTGATCAAACCGCTGTCCGAGTTGAGAAAGGCATATACCAGATACGAAACGATAACCATGGACACCAGGTTCGGAAACAAGATGGCAGATTGAAACAGCTTCGCGGACAACTTGTTCTTCAATTCATAGAGGAAGATCGCAATCACGATGGAAACGATCGTTCCGATGATGATAAATGCGAGGTTATAGAGGATCGTATTGCGCGTCATGATGAACGCATCGTCCGTTCGGAACAGAAACTCGAAGTTTTTGAACCCGATCCAATCGCTTCTGAACAAGCCCTTGGCATAATCAATTTCCTTGAAGGCGATGAACGTGCCGATCATCGGCAGGTAGTTGTTGACGAGCAGATAGAGCAATCCAGGAACGGCCAGCAGGAACAGAGATAGAGTGGCCTTGTGTCTCCCTTGAAGTCGGTTTTTCTTAATCATCATTCTCCCCTCTCCGTTTCGGACAAAATGGGGTTTGCTTTACGCAAACCCGCATCGTCCTCAATATTCACTCTGTCCGGGTCATCGGCCGGCGAGCCATTGATCCAACTGCTCTTGTTTAGCCTGAATAACCCTGTCAGCTCCGGCCTTTTTCAATGCATCGATAAACTTCGGAATGGTGGTTTCAGGTTCCAATGCGCCAGTGATCAGACCCGGCAGGTATTGGTTCTTGACGTTGTTGATCGCACTCATCTCCGTCTTGACATCGCTTTGATCGAAGATGAATCCGAAGTAAGGCGAGCGCTCTGTCTCTTTGTTCTCTTGCAGTTTCAACTCAACGTCTTCCCGGCTCATTCCCACGAGTTGATATTGGAGAGATTCAGAACCGAGCAGCCCCGTACTGAGCTGTGCTGTAAATGGTACGTCTGTTGCCGACTTGCCATCTGGGAAGTTCACATGATGCTCATCCACCTTGACATAGTCTCGGCCTTCCAGACCATAGAGCAGCGTGTTCAGCACAAATTCATCGGTGTACACGAGATTCAGGAACTTCATCGCCGCTTCCGGCACCTTCGTCGTGCTCGACATCATCCAGATCACGCTGTTTACAGAAGATGTCTCAAAGTATTCCTTGGTAATTCGCTTCGTTCCGATATTCTTGCCCATCTGTGCGCTGAGCTGAGCTCCAGCTTCCATGCCGCTGTATCCGCCCATGAAGGAGAAGCCGCTTCCGGATGCGATAAGCTCTGAGGTCGGGATCGTTGTCGTAGCCGCTCCCTTCTGCAGATACCCCTTCTGGCTCCAGTCATACATCATCTTCACAGCATTCATGAATTCTTCGGTCTCATACAGGTTTACAACTTTGCCGCTGTCGCCAATGACGACACCAACGCCCGATTGATCCGTCAACGTATCAATCTTGTAAGTGTCATTCAACCAACCGATCAAGTATGTATCGCTTGGCCCAACATTGATCGGTCCGAACGGAACCACTTCCGGATGAGCCGCCTTCACCGCTTCGAAGATTTCCGGCAGATCTTCGATCGAATTGATGTCATCAGCCGTATATCCCAGCTCGCTGAGCAGGTCAGCATCATAGACGAACGTAGTAGGCAGGGCGAAACCTTTGTTTACCGGGATGCCATAGATATTGCCGTTCATCGTCGTTGCGTTCAGGATATCTTCGCCGAAGTCCTTCTTCAGAATCTCCAGCGTCTCTTGTCCGTACTGCTCGATAAGATCGTTCAATTTGTACAGTTGATTGCGCGACACATATCCGCTGAAACCGCCGTATGTGGTGAACAGGTCCATTTGCTCACCGCTTTGCAGGGCGAGGTTGACTCTTTGCTCGTATTCAGCAGGACCGTAGATGCGCAGATCGACCTCAACGTTGATTTTCTCGCGCGTAACCGCGTTAATCGCTTCTTCGATTGGGGTCAGATCATCCGGGATGTTATTAAACGACAAGTAAGCAAATACTACTTTTTCTGGCTTCTGTTTGCTGCCATCATTGCTTCCACCGGCTTCTGATGAGTTTCCTTCAGACTTTGAACACGCTGCCAAACTCAAACTGAATAAAGCCAGCACGAGCAACCAAACTAATGCAAGTTTTGATTTTCTCATCGATACTCCCCCAGAGTTTTATTTAATCACCTACTATGATAACCGCTTGACATACATATGTCAATCGGTTGACATATGCGAGAAAATGATAGACACAATCATCTGTGCGAATCTCATCGATCACGAGATAACTGTGTCACTTACATGGCTCGGCTTTTCTCGTTGGCATGTTTGTCATGTTGTCACGTGGTCTCCTTTTCTATCAGTTCAACAGCAAGCACATTCTCGCGTGAAACCTCTTCGCCATTGACCTGATTCAATATAAGCTTGACCGCAGTCTCAGCGATATCGCCAATCGGTTGCCGGATCGTCGTTATGCCAGGCGTGAAAAAGTCCCCTAACTCGATGCCGTCAAAACCGACCACCTTGACTTCTTCCGGAACCTTCTTGCCGATTCGCTTGCATTCCTTCAACACTTGGGCGGCGATGAGATCGCTGCTGGCGAACACGCCGTCAACATCAGGATGATCGCGGAAGAGCTCAGCCACAATCTGCTCATATTGCTTATAGACGAAGCCATGCATATCGGTCTGGACGACCACGTGTGGTATTCGCTCCTTCACTGCCAGATCCACGAACGCATCATGCCTAGCTTTGGCCAACAGATGAAGCTGCAGATTGCCGCTGATATGCGCCAATTTCTTGCAGCCTTTGTTGATCAGCAATTGTGTAGCCAGTTGTCCGCCACGATAATGGTCAGATGAGACATATGGAATCGTCTCCGACAATTGGCGGTCAAGGGTGACCAGCGGAAGATTGATATTCATGAAATCATCGGTGTCAATCGTATGGCTGCCGAGGATGATGCCGTCCACCTGGCTAGCTTTCAACATATTGATATATTCTTTCTCTTTCTCCTTATCCAGCCTGGAATTGCAGAGCAGGATCTTGTACTTGTGTTCATAGGCGATATATTCGATGTGGCGGGCAATTTCCCCGAAGAAAGGATGAGAGATGTCCGGTATGATGAGTCCGATGATATTCGACCGCTTCCGAAACAACGATCTTGCCAGTTCATTCGGCTGGTAGTTAAGCTCCTTCATCGCCTCATAGACACGTTTCTTCAAATCTTCGCTCAGATATCCCCTGTTGTTAAGAACACGCGAAACGGTTGTTACAGACACGCCGACCTTCTCGGCAATATCTTTAATGGTCGCCATTCGTTAACCTCCGAATTAGTCCGTTTTTCTATTACCCTATCATCTATCATGCTGAAACGGTAGATCCGTAAGTTATATAAAGGTATTTCCCGGACGAATAGCGAAAACAGACCGCCGATTCACTCAGCAGTCCGTTAGGCTAACCAGGATACTTGCCTGACAAGATAAGGTCTCCGTCAGTAGTAAGTATATCTTTACATGGCAACAATAGTCAAACATTCCTCCTGCTATACAGTCAGATCGGGGAATGTTCAGGTCTAAACAGCACGGATATTCGCTGTTAGGATTCAACGATCGATGTACAGAACTTGCAACGCTTCGCCTTGATCGGGATCTCCGACAGGCACTGCGGACATTCTTTCGTTTCCTTGGCCTTGGCTTCAGCCTGCGCTGCGTCCTGCTTCTCCATCTTCTTGCGAATCTTGTTGATCTGGCGAACCACGAGGAAGATCACAAAGGCCACGATGAGGAAATTCAACACATTATTGATAAACAACCCATAGTTCCACGTCGCACCGCCCGCCTCCTGAGCAACTGCGAGACTTGGATAATCAACACCATCCAGACTAATGAACAGATCCTTGAAATCGACGCCCTTGAGCAGCATCCCGATCGGGGGCATCACGATGTCATTCACGAGAGAGTTGACGATCCCGGTAAAAGCCGAGCCGATGATCACACCAACGGCCAGGTCGATGACATTCCCGCGCATCGCAAATGCTTTAAACTCTTTCCACATGTTTAATCACTCCTTTACTCCCATTATCGTCTACTATGAACTCATATATTACCTGTGAAGTCAACTCTGGGAGGAATTCTGCGAAGGCCCGGAGGCTGACTGATGGCGGGTTTCCCTCATGCATGCCTCTGCGCCCACCCATCTACCATGAATCGCACTTTCCCCGCTCGCATGATGAAAAGGGGCGCCCTTCGGACACCCCTTGAGTGCATTGTATATTAGAACCCGAAATAGTGCTTCGCATTGTTGTACGAGATGTTCTGCACGATCGTGCCGAGCAGCTCCATATCAGCCGGGTATTCGCCGTTCTCCACCCATTCGCCGATCAAGTTGCACAGGATGCGGCGGAAATATTCATGCCGCGTGTATGACAGGAAGCTGCGGGAATCCGTCAACATGCCGACGAAACGGCCGAGCAGGCCGAGATCAGCGAGCGTCTTCATCTGGGCGATCATGCCTTCCTTCGTATCATTGAACCACCAGCCCGAACCGAACTGAATCTTGCCAGGAATGCCGTCGCCCTGGAAGCTGCCGATGATCGAACCGATCACGTGATTATGCGCCGGATTGAGGGAATACAGGATCGTCCGCGGCAGCTTCGCTTCTTCATCGAGCGCGGACAAGAGGCCCACCAGCGGCAGGGCAATCGCCGTATCGCTCATCGAATCGAAGCCCGTATCCGGTCCGAGTTGCCGGAACATGCGCAGATTATTGTTGCGGGAAGCATTCATATGGTATTGCATCGCCCAGTCGTGCTCCGCGTACAATCTGCCCAAGAAGAGCAAGGTATAGGTCTTGTGCTTCATCTCCTCTTCCAGTGATACCTTCTCTCCGCGCAGCGCCTTGGCGAAGATCGCGCTCACTTCTTCCTCCGTCGCCTCCGCATATGGCACATAATCAAGCGCATGGTCTGAGACGCGGCAGCCAACCTCATGGAAGAACTCAACCCGCTTCTCCAGAGCGGCCAGGAAGTCGCTGTAGCTGTTGATCGCGATGCCGGAGACTTCCGCCAGTTTCTCGATCCATGGAAGGAATGTCGCGCGGTTGATCTCAAGTCCCTTGTCCGGACGGAAGGAAGGCAGCACCTTCACGTCGAAGGATTCGTCCTTCGCGATGAGGATATGGTACTCCAGCGGGTCAACCGGGTCATCCGTCGTGCAGATCACACGGACATCGGACTTCTTGATAAAGTCACGTGCACCGAATCCTTCGCTGTTGAGCTTGGCATTCACCTGCTCCCAGATCGCCGGCGCCGTCTTCTCATTCAATACCTCATCCACGCCGAAGTAACGCTTCAGTTCCAGGTGGGACCAGTGGTAGAGAGGGTTACCGATCGCTTCGGGCAACGTCTTCGCATATGCCAGGAACTTCTCGTAATCGCTTGCATCACCAGTTGTGTAGCGCTCGTCGATGCCGTTTGAGCGCATGGCCCGCCACTTATAGTGATCGCCGTAGAGCCAGACCTCGGTGATCGTCTTATACTTCTTGTTCTCCCAGATCTCTTGCGGACTTAAGTGACAATGGTAATCGATGATCGGCATCTTCTTCGCATAATCGTGGTACAGCACACGTGCCGTTTCGCTTTCCAGCAGGAAATTGTCATCCATGAATGCTTTCGCCAAAATGAACACCTCGTTTTCGTCATGTTCTACTATATAGATTACTCCTGTTTCGCCGAAATAACAACGTTGTTTTTTGGGAGATCGGTCTTTTTCTCTCTCCCCCAAGAAGCGGCCAGGTTGGGCAGCCAACGTACTAGATTGGCTGCTCCAACGGTTTAAACTGGCTCTCGTACAACTCGTAATAGTATCCTTTCTTGGCAAGCAGCGATTGATGCGTGCCCTGCTCCAGAATCCGCCCCTGATGGAGAACGACGATCTGGTCGGCGTTCTGAATCGTGTTCAGGCGATGCGCCACCACGATGCTCGTACGCCCTTTCATCAGCCGGTAGAGCGCTTCCTGGATCTTGATCTCCGTGATCGTGTCGATGCTGCTCGTCGCTTCATCGAGGATCAGAATCACCGGATCGGCCAGGATCGCCCGGGCAATCGCCAGCAGTTGGCGCTGCCCCTGGCTGATCTCTGCGGCATCCTGCTTCAGCACCGTATCATACTGATTCGGCAATTGCATGATGAAGCCATGGGCATTCGCCTGCTTGGCCGCCTCCACCACTTCGTCATCGCTGGCATCTAGCCGGCCATAGCGAATGTTATCGCGTATCGTTCCTTCGAACAGGAAGGTATCTTGCAGGACGAAGCCCATATGGCTGCGCAGGCTGTTATGCCGGATAAACCGGATATCCTGCCCGTCGATCAGGATGCGTCCGGCCTGAGGGTCATAGAATCTGGCGAGCAGTTGGGTGATAGTCGTCTTGCCCGCGCCGGTTGGACCGACGAGTGCCAGCGTCTGACCCGGCTTCACGTGCAGATCAATGTCGCGTATCGTTTCTTCTCCGCCAGCGTCTTGCTTGTATGAGAATCGAACCTTCTCGAAGCGAATATCTCCCGTAACCTCGTCCAGGTTCCGCAGCGTCTGTTCCGCAATTGAGCGTTCAGACATCGGCGCTGCCTGCTCATCCTCCTCCACCGTCTCTGGCCTCTCTTCGAGCACCTCGAATACCCGTTCCGCACCAGCCACCGCCGACAGCAAGGTATTAAACTGGTTGGCCAGGTCGTTTAAGGGGCGAGTGAACTGGCGCGAGTATTCCGCGAACACGACGATTGTCCCGACGGAGACGATATCCCTTAGCGCCAGCCAGCCGCCGACGCCCGCGATCAGCGCGAAACTGGAGTTGTTCAGCACGTTCATCAGCTTCGGGATGAAGCCGGAGTACACCTGTGCCCAGTAGGAAGCGTCCCTGAGCCGTCTGTTCTTCTCCATGAACTCGCCGATCACTTGTCTCTCCTGCGAGAACAGCTTCACGACCCGCTGCCCCGACACCGTCTCCTCCACGTAGCCGTTGAGATCGCCGAGATGGCGCTGCTGTTCCTTGAACAACCTGCCCGTTCGCGAAGTGATCCACCTCATCCCCAGGAACATGAGCGGCACGATCAAGAGCGTCACCGCCGTCAGCAGCGGACTGAGCCAGATCATGAACACCAGCATGCCGGCGAAGGTCAACACGCTGGAGATGATCTGGATGAAGGAACTGTTCAGCGTCTGGCTGACGTTGTCAATATCATTGGTGACCCGGCTCATCAATTCACCATGCCGCCGCTTCACGAAGAAGTCTATCGGGAGGAAATGGAGATGGTTGAACAGGTCACCGCGCAGCTTGAACACCGTCTTCTGCGACACGCCGATCATCCAGTAGTTCTGGAGAAAGGCAGAAATGGACATGACCACATAGATGACGCCCAGCAGCACGATCAACGACAAGATCCCCGCTCCGCGGTCGTAGATCAGGCTGTCGAGGGCGATCCCAAGCACATACGGTCCCAACAGGCCTGCCGCCACATTGATGATGATCATCGCCATGATCAGAACGAGCATCCATTGATGCGCGGCCAGGTAACGCCACAGCTTCCGGATCGTTCCCCGGAAATCCTTGGCCTTGGCGCGTTGGCCCTTACCTTGCATACCCGGCGCGAAGCGCGGGCCGCCCATCGCCGGCATATTGGGTGGCGGGGCGCTTGCTCCGATTGACTTGCCACTTTCGCGACTCATCGACCGCTCACCGCCTTCTCACCGAATTGCGACGCCACGATGCGCCGATACAGCTCCGACATCTCCAACAGCTCAGCATGGCTGCCCTGAGCCAGGATGCGCCCTTGGTCGAGGAGGATGATCGAGTCAGATTGCACAGCGGTGCTCACCTTCTGCGTGATGATCATCGTCGTGCACGCATATTGCTTGAGCGCCGCGAGCAGCTTGGCTTCCGTCTTCAGATCAAGGGCGCTGGTGCTGTCATCGAGAAGCAGCAGCTTCGGCTTCCTGACAAGCGCCCTGGCGATCGACAGCCGTTGCTTCTGCCCGCCGGACAGGTTCACGCCTTTCTGCCCCACGATCGTCTCGTATCCCTCACCGAGTCCGAGTATGGTCTCATGGATCTGCGCATGCTTCGCTGCCTCGACGGCCTCTTCATCCGTCGCATCGGTCGCGCCCCAGCGGATATTGTCCGCCACCGTACCGGTGAACAGTATGACCTCCTGCGGCACCATGCCGATCGAGCCGCGCAGTTCCTCCAATGGCCATGAACGGATATCCTTCCCGTCCACATAGATGGCGCCCGCCTCTGGCTCGAACAGCCGGGGGATGAGCTGGAACAACGTTGATTTGCCGGAACCGGTAGCCCCCATGACGGCAACTGTCTGTCCGGGCTTAACGGCAAATGAAATGTCATGCAGCGCCGGCTCAGCATTCCCCGGATAACGGAACGTAACAGAGTCGAATTCAAGCGAAGCAGCAGATGCTCCACGAGCTGGCTGCGTCTTGCGCTCTTCCGCAGTAACCGCTTCAACACCCGCCTTCTCTGCATCCAATCCCATACCAATCGAAACCGCACCGTCCTCTCCATCATCCTGTGCTTGCAACACTTCCTGGATGCGTCCGGCAGAGGCCCTCGCCCGCGCCAGGCTCATCAAGATGTGCGACAGGATGCCGAAGGTAGCGGTGATACGTGTCGTATAGATCACGATCGCCACCACATCCCCTTCATCCACTCGGTTCGAGCCAAGCTCCCAATTGCCGAACCACAGGATGAACAGAATGCTGATATTCATAAGCAGGAGCAGCATCGGAATCGTCATCTCGATCAGGCGCAGAGCACGTGCGGTACGGTCCATGAGCTGCCTGTTGCTGTCCGCGAAACGCGAGATCTCCTTCCGGTAACGGACGAACGCCTTGATCAGCCGCATGCCGATCAGATTCTCACGCACGATGCCGTTCGTCGTGTCCAACTGTTGCTGGACGGCGCGGAACAGCGCGAAGCCCCGCTTCATCATCCAGATCAGTGCGAAGACGCAGGCTGGAACACTGATGAGCAGCACCCCGGCGATCTTCACATCGATGAGCAGCGCCATGATCAGCGCGCCAACCATGATAAGCGGGGCGCGCGGCATGATGCGCAGCCCCATAAACACCACGTTCTGCAATTGATTGACGTCACTTGTGATGCGGGTGATCAGCGTGGACGTTGGGAATCGGTTGAAAGCTGCAACAGAGAAGCTCTGGATGCGCAAGTAAAGCTTGCTCCGGATATCATAGCCGACATGCTGGCTTACATAAGCGGAGAAGAAAGAATTCACGATTCCTGCCGCGAAGCCGACCAGCGCCACGAGGACCATGAGACCGCCCCACCATAACACGGCGGAGAGGTCATGCTTCAGGATGCCTTCATTGATCACCGTCTTCATCAGCATCGGATGCCACAGTTCAACGATCAATTCGACGATCATGAGAATAAGTGCGATGATGATCGCTCTCGTATACGGTTTAAGAAAAGAAAACATTCACAATCCCAACCTTATGTAAGCGCTATCTGACTTAGCCGTCCATCCATGAATAACCAGGCCGAAGAAATGAGCCCCAACTTCATTCCAATGAAACAACTGCTACTCGCAGGCAGAACGACCACGGCAACAACCTGCTTTGAAAGCAATGGTCACGAACTGACCCTGGCTTTAGGGTTACTTCACATAGGCATCCTGATCCGGATGGGCGATGCGGCGTTTGTGCCTGCGCCTCTGCTGGTAAAGCAATATTCCGCCGAGAACGATGGCCGCCGCCACCAGAACCGCCGCCTCCCAGTCCGCCTCCATGAGGCCGACAGTAACGCCCGCCAGTACGGACATAAACAGCAGGTTGCCGATGAGCGTGCCGAGGAAGAAATGCGTCAAACGGATCGTGCTGGCTCCGGCCGCCAGATTGATCAAGCTCGAAGGCATGACCGGGATGAGTCGGCATACGAGCACATAGATCATTCCATTGCGGGCGATGCGCTCCTTAATCGACTCGTTTACCTTACGCATCAACCAGTTCTGCAGCCAATAACGGGTCAGGAGGAAAACGATCACCGCTGCGGCGACGCTCGACAGCCAAGTCCACAGATAGCCGTAACCGATGCCGAGCATGGCTACATTAATCGTAGCCAACAGGATGAGCGGAATCACGGTCAGCATATTCTGCAGAAGCATGGCGACAAACGTAATCGTCAGCATCTGGAACAGATCATCGCTCGACAACTCGCGCAAACCGTCGATATCCCCGTCTATCACTGTTTGAGCCATATCCGACGTAACGATGAAGAACGCCAGAGTGATCATGGCGATAAACGACACCAGCTTCATTATGGTGTGCACTTTGCTCCATCTCCTGCCATATAAACTCGTGATTGAAGGTAACGGTCAATGCTCTGGACGAAGCACCTGTCCTGCCTTCCTGTATATCGCATCAACAAGCTCAACCGCGTGTGCGGCAGATTCTCCGGTGATGAACGGATCAGCGTCCTGCTCGATGCTGCGGATAAAGTCCCCTGCCAACTGGCGGAACAGAAGCTCCGTCTTCACCTCAGGAAACTCCGGCGCAGAAGCGACGCCTTCCACCTGGAAATGCCGAATGCCGTTATAGTCCAGCACAACCGAGCCTTTCGTTCCGCTGATCGCCACATACTCCTGATTCATGCCCGTGCATGCGGTTGAAGCCTCGATCATGCCGATAGCGCCGTTCTTGTAAGCCACACAGGCATACCCATGGTCTTCCGTTTCAATATCATGGGCAGCCTGGAACAGCCTCGCATCAAGCACCTCACGATATCCGCCGACCAACCACAGGAGCAGATCGATCATATGGCTCGCTTGTTGGATGAATGGACCCCCTCCATCCATTTCATAGGTGCCATGCCAGGTTGCATAATAACTCTGTGGCCGATAATGCTTCAGCACCGCATCAACCACCTGCAGCTTACCCAGCTCGCCCTGTTCGATAAGCCCTTTTATATATCGGATATGCTCGGTGAAGCGGCGCATATAGGAGACCGTCAGCTTCACACCGTTCTCCCGGCATGCCTCGATCATCTCCCTTTGGACCGCGGGATCGATATGAAGAGGCTTCTCGCACAGGACATGCAGACCGAGGCTGGCTGCTTGCAGCACGGCTGGCCCATGCGCCGCATTCGGCGTACATATCACCGCCGCCGTCGCTTTGGTCACCGCCGCAGCTCGCTCGAGGTCCGTATCGGCATAGGCGATATTCTTCTCCTGCGCATAAGCGGATGCGCGTTGCTGGTCGCGTCCTACCACACCAACGATTGAAGCATTCGGAATATGTCCGAACGCTTCCACATAACGGTGACTGATCACCCCATGTCCCACCAGCAATAACCTGTGTTCGTACATCCGATCTCCCCTTTCACTCTTGGCTTGTGATCCGGCACCGAAGCCCGCTCATTCCGTGCGGATCGCCTATACTGCCTATACTAACTGCCATTTTACCAGACGTTCTGCGGGTTGTCGCCCCTTCGACCGATTGCGTTTTTATATCACTTCGCCCTCCTATGTATAAGTAGAAAATATCAAATATATGGGATGATATGTCATGCGATGAGCGGAGATCGATTTTTTGCTTGGATATGAATTGACGAACAAAACTTGTCCCATTAAACTAATATTAACTTTCATGGATATCTGAAAGATTACGAAACAGATTGGGGGAAATAATACGATGAAGTTGAAGAAAATGTCGCTGTTCATGATCGTGCTGTCGATCATGCTTTTGGTCTCCGCATGTGCCAGCGGAAACCAGGACAGCAATACCGGAGCGGCAAACAACTCTGGTGCCTCAAGCAACAACTCCGGCTCCGCAAACAATACCGGCACCGCGAGCAACAATAACGGCGCTGGAAGCGATGAGAAGACTTACAGGATCGGCATCTCGCAATATCTCGAACATCCGTCGCTTGATGCGACCAGAGAAGGCTTCCTGGCAGCGCTTAAGGATGCCGGTATCGAAGAGGGCGTGAATCTGGAAGTGGATTACAACACCGCCCAAGCCGATTCCACCAACAACAACTCGATCGCCACGAAGCTGGCAGGCGGAGACTACGACCTGCTCCTGGCGATCGCTACACCGTCGGCCATGGCGTTGGCCTCCCAGATCGCGGATGATACGCCGATGCTGTTCGCAGCCGTAACCGACCCGCTGGATGCCCGTCTCGTTGACGATCTCCAGAAACCGGGCGGCAACATCACCGGTGCAGCCGACTTCAACCCGGAATCGATCAATATGCTGATGGATTTCATCGCTAAGCATCTGCCGCACGTGAAGAACATCGGCCTGATCATCAATACAGGCGAGCCTAACGCCGTTGTTATGGCAGATCACGCTGAGGCGAAACTGAAGGAGCACGGCATCAACCTGCTGCGCGCCGCGGTCACCAACACATCCGAAGTTCCGCAGGCTGCCCAATCGCTGGTGGGCGAAGTCGACGCCTTCTACATCACGCTCGACAACTCCGTTGTTGCTGCGATCAACTCGATCATCCAGGTTGCTGAAGCAGAAGGCATCCCGCTGTTCGCTGCAGACCGCGATACGGTTGAAGGCGGTGCAGTAGCGGCTGTGGGCTTCCGCTATTACGACCACGGTTATCAAGCCGGCCAGATGGCAGTAGAAATCCTGAAGAATGGCAAGAACCCTGGCGAACTGCCTGTTCTGCTTCCGGACAAGCTGGATCTGATCATCAACGTTCCTGCGGCAGAGCGTCAGGGCCTCAAGGTTACCGATGAGATGATCGCGGAGATTCAGGATCAAGAGAACAATCTGATCACCGAATAATCCAGACATTAGAGACAGGGGGTGGGCGGCGGTTCCACTCCCTTCTTTCTGTGCGCTTCGACAGTTTACCCCGTTACAGCGTTGTGGCAGCAAACTTGTGACCTGATGCGACGGTGAACGGTGACCAAATAAGATGTGCAGCTTCGGCACCAACCGTCCGAAGTTTGTCTACTGATTACAGGAGGTTCTGTTATGCTTCAGTCTCTGCCGGCTACGATTCAACTCGGCCTGCTCTACGCGCTCATGTCGCTGGGCGTTTACATCACATTTCGCATCCTCAACTTCCCGGATCTGACCGTCGACGGGAGCTTCACGACAGGAGGCGGCATCGCCGCCATCATGATCATCCAGGGTTACAGCCCATGGCTCGCGCTCGTCGGCGCCTTCTTCGGAGGGTTGCTCGCCGGGGCTTGCACCGGTCTGCTGCATACGAAGGGCAAGATCAACGGCCTCCTGTCCGGCATCCTGATGATGATCGCGCTGCACTCAATCAACAACCGCATCATGGGAACGCCCAATGTGTCGTTGTTCCGGATCGAGACGATCTTCCCAAGCGTTAGCGAACTGAAGGCGAATCCGCAGTTGACCTGGGTCGTCTTCGTCTGTGTCATCCTTGGCGTAATGGTCATCAAGCTCTTGCTCGACTGGTTCCTGCATACGGATATCGGACTCGCTCTTCGAGCGACGGGAGACAATGACCGGATGATCCGTAGCTTCGGGGCCAACACTGATGTAACGAAGATTATCGGCATCAGCCTGTCCAACGGCCTTGTTGCGCTGTCCGGCGGACTGGTCGCGCAGTCGTCGGGATACGCTGATGTGTATATGGGCGTTGGCATGATCGTGATCGGCCTGGCATCGGTCATCATCGGTGAAGCGATCTTCGGGACGCGCAATGTGTTCATTGCCACGATGGCGGCTGCCTTGGGTTCGGTCGTCTACCGCATCATCGTCGATCTGGCCCTGCGCGTCAGATGGCTGGAAGCGTCTGACCTGAAGATGATCACGGCGTTCATCGTCATCATCGCGCTGATCGTGCCGGCTGTCCAGAAATCGTGGCGGATCAACAGCACCGCACGCAGGCGTGCACTCGAGCTTAATTCCGAGCAGAAAGGGGCAGGAGGTGAACGACATGCTTGAGATGAAAAACGTCACCAAGCTGTTCTTCCCCGGCACGCTGGATGAGAAGATCGCGCTTGTCGACATCAACCTGCACCTTAAGGCCGGTGATTTCGTGACGATCATCGGCAGCAATGGTGCGGGCAAATCGACGCTCATGAACATTATATCGGGCGGTCTGAAGCCGGAAACCGGTACCGTCACGATCAACGGAACGGAAGTGCAGAACCTGTCTGAACACAAGCGCAGCGAATGGATCGGCCGCGTCTTCCAAGACCCGATGGCCGGTACGGCACCGAACATGACGATCGAGGAGAATCTCGCCATCGCCTATGCGCGAGGCAAGTCTCGCGGCCTCCGCTTCGGGGTCACCCATCGCAAGCGCACCTTCTTCAAGGAGCAACTCTCCCTGCTGGGCATTGGTCTGGAGAACCGGTTGCGTGCGAAGGTCGGACAGCTATCCGGCGGCGAACGCCAGGCACTCAGCCTGCTGATGGCGACGTTCACGAAGCCGCAGATCCTCTTGCTCGACGAGCATACCGCCGCTCTCGACCCGAACCGGGCCGAGCTGATCACGCGCATGACAGAGACGCTTGTGCGTGAGCTCAACCTGACGACACTGATGGTCACACACAACATGGAGCAAGCGATCCGCCTCGGCAATCGCCTGATCATGATGGACAAAGGACGCATCATCCTCGACTTCAGCGAGGAAGAGAAGAAGGAGCTGACGATCGAGAAGCTGCTTCAGGAATTCGAGAAGATCAGCGGCCACAAGCTGGCCGACGACAAGATGGTGTTCGGCTGATACGTTTGATAGCCTGACACTGTCAGCAGAGGCCATCCCCGGAGATCCTTAACTCCATGGGATGGCCTCTTTGCGTAAGGGCGTGACGAACGAGTCGCGCTTCCCATTGCATATGGATCGCGCTGATCAACCCAAGCCTGCGGCGAGCAGCTTCAACCCCGCCGTCCACCGCGACCGCCGCAGATGCTGCTGCACATAGGCATAATCCGTCAAGATCACTCCGGCATCCTTCAGCGCATAGGCGAAATCATCATCGAGCATCAACCGGTATTCCCACACCCGTTTCTCCCAAGACGGCACGAGTTTGCGCATGACAGGATCATCAACGGCCGGATGGATATACGTCTCGGATACACCCTCCGGCAGTTCATACAGCTTGGCGATGAGCATCGACTTGAAGCTGGCGTAAGTCTCGCCCGGCTGAGGCTCATAGGGATGAGACAGCAAATAATCCGGGATGCGGCAGCCGAGCAGATCAGCGAGAAGCGCCACCTTCCTAAGCGTTACAGCGGCATTCGGAATGGAACTAAGCAGCTCATCCTTCTCATAGACATGGCGCGGAACACGGAATGGCAGCTTACGAGCGGCGCACACCTTCAGCACATAAGGCAGAAAGCTGCGTCCGGTCGCGATGCCATACAAGCTCCCCATATGATTGTCGACGTGGGACGGGACTAACCCCACCTCCCTGGCTGCGCGAAACTGCGCCTGGATCTCCTTCTTCACCTCATCGGCTTCAGCTCGCTGTTCGAACTCCAGGATCGTCTTCGGCATATACCCACTGTCGTCATGCAGCGAGCGGCCGCCGCTCAGGCTCTTCCACCGGAGGCCTTCGATCTCGCTGGTCAACGTCAGATGCAGCCCGACATTGCGAACACCGCGCCGCTTCACCCACTCCGCAGCTTCCCTGAAGGCGGGGGCCGGGGCCATGATCGTCGCCGATGATACCCGCCTCTCCTCCAGCAGATGCTGGATCGCCTCGTTAGCAGCGCGGCTCTGTCCGTAGTCGTCACAGTTCAAGATGAGTCGTTTGGCCATGTTATTTCACCTCCTTAACGGAATAACCGCGGAACCTAAGCGACACAAGGAACGAGGCGGAGAGCAGCGCGAATGGGACGATACAGATCAGGAACCGAAACGCCCCTTCCGGATTAGGCCCAGGATTGTCGCCGCTCTCATAGCCGTAGATGACTCCCACCACGAAGAAGGCCAGTGCGGACAGGATGCCGCTGGACCTGGTGATGAAACCGGCCACGGCCGTATACATCCCTTCTCTTCTGCGTCCGGTCTGTTCCGCATCGCGGTCGATGATTCGCCCGGTTAGGACGGGCGGGGTCACGAGGAAGCCCGCCAAGCCGAAACCGACGATCACTCCGGCGATGACGCCGCCAACCAGCCCTTGCGCGAACCAGAGCGGGATGACGGACAACGCATAGCATACAAAGGCCGCACGCCAACTGTTCACCGGACCGAACCTGCGCACGAGCCAGTACCATACCCATACCAGGGGAATTACCGAGACGAATACGGAAGCCATCAGGATCGTGACCTGCTCCTCGGGAATGCCGAGTACATATACGGCGTAGAATGGAATCATCGAGCTGATCAGGCCGTTGACTGTTTGGGCGAAGGAATTGGCGATGTTGAACACCCAGAACGGCCCGTTCTTCAGCGTCTCCCTGAACGCCTCCTTCAACTTCAGCGGCTCCTGCGCGCGCACGTCCTCCCGCTCCCTCGTCATCGCCATGCAGAACCACATCAAAACGACGAACAGCGCAGAATAGATGATCGCCATATTGGAGTAACCCAGAGAGGTGTACAGGATCGGGGTTGCCGCCGAACCAATGAGGATCGCCACGATCTGATACGCCTGCTGCACAGCGGACGACTTCGCACGCAAGCGGTCTCCGGAGAACAATTCCGGGAACAAGGCGCCGTAGTTGACCCAGATCACCGTCGACACCGTTTCGAGTAAGAGCAGGGCGATCAGGAACCAGGTAAACAGCCCCTGCTGTCCAAGGTCTGCCGGAGCCGAGAACATCATCAGGAAGGATAGGACGAACAGCGGCATCGCCGCGTAGATCCATGGCTTGCGCCTGCCATATCGCGTCCTGGTTCTGTCTGACAGATACCCGAGCAACGGCTCATTGGCCGCGTCCCAGATGAGATAGATCACACGCGCCAGAGTCGCCAACCCGATCGCCAGTCCCAGCGTATCGACATAATAAAAACTGTAATACGACATAAAAGCCTGCACAGGAATCATCATCGCCAACATCCCGAAGGCATACGAATACGGTGAGTTCACCATTCTGTTCCGCATCGCCTCACCCCTCCAAATCGCATCTTTTGTAAACGCTATCATTTCTATTATACGTGATCACGATCGTCCTAAGATAGGCATCGCGGCGATTTATTTTGCGCGCCGATTCAGGCATGATATGATAGAAATATAACGAAAGCATCACGTATATGACTGTTTCATCATCCATACATGGAGGCGATCAGGATGCAATCTCGTACCAATTCGATCAGCGACGACAGAAGACTGCGAGCCTATAAGGAGGGCATCGGCTTCCAGCAGTTTGTTGACAACGCTCAGGTGAATCAGGACCTGTTGCGCCGAAACTACGAAGCTTATGAACTGACGGAGCAGGAGCTGTCCTATTTCCAATCCCTTGCCGAGCCGGTCGATGTCCTCGTGTTGGCCCATGACTGGTGCGGCGACGTGGCATCGAATCTGCCGCTGATGGCCAAGATCGAACAGCTTACTGGCAAACTGAAGCTGCACATCCTCATCCGCGACCCGGACAACCGGGATATCGCCGAAGCTTATCCTTCACACGACGGCAAGCTGCGTCTGCCAACCTACATATTCTTCAACAGCGCTGGACAAGAGCTCGGCACCTTCATCGAGCGTCCGGAAGAGATTACGGAGCGGATCTCGGAATGGCGCGCTCAATTCTGGAAACTGCATCCGGAGTGGAATTGGGATGGACGGACTGTGAACGACATTGGGGAGGAAGGTAAGGCTGCTTGGTACAAGTACCTGCTTGCTGAACGAGCCAAAGTCAGACACGTCGAGAAGGAAGCGATCATTCGGGCGATCAAGGGTATCCTGGGCTGAGGCGCTTGATTGAATTGCCTGTAAACAAGAAGATCCGCCTGGCTCCTTGCGGAGCCTGAGCGGATCTCGCTATGTTTACAGATTGTTGAAGAAGACGCGCAAGATATCTGCACCGCTGACAAAGGTGCCAATTGAACTGCCGATATTGGACAGCACAACGACGAGCAAGATTCTCGTCACCTTGTTGCGCCAGAAACCTCGCACGCTGGTCACATCCGTCGTCAGGTTCTGAAAATCGCCAACGTTAGGCCGCTTGAAATACGCTTGAGCGATGCCAGCGAACCAGCCCGCGGCAAGCAGCGGATTCAGCGAGGTGATCGGAGCTGCGATGAATGCCGTCAGGATCGCCAGAGGATGGGCAGCAGCAACAGCCGCACCGATCGCGGAGAGCGAACCGTTCCAGATCACCCAACTGAGAATCTGCTGCCAGCCTGCATCCGGATTGGCGAAGAACGTATAGGCGATTATCGCAAGGATGAGAATCGGGATGCTCCAACCGATGATCTTCGGCCATTTGGACTTCGGCGGCAGCTCCGACAGCGCGTTCAGATCGTGATCCCGCTTAATCTGCTCCTTGACGCCCGGCACATGCGCCGCGCCCAACACCGCAACGATCTTGTTGCCCGGCGCCTCCTTGATCTTCTGCGCCAGATATTGGTCGCGCTCATCGATGAGCGGGGTCTTCAGCCTCGGGAAGCTGGTCGAGAATTCCTCGAGGATCGAATCCAGCATATCCTGCGACTTCATCTTCTCCAACTCTTCTTCCGTTACTTCCTCGTTGCTGAATATGCTGTAGATGATCTGGGCGAGCAGCTTCATCTTACCCCAGAACCCGACACTCTTCCAGATGCGGGAGAACGTCACTTGAATGTTGCGGTCAGCGAGCACCAGCTTCGCGCCAACTTCTTCGGCTGAACGTATGCCCTGAATCATCTCCTGACCGGGCTGGATGCCGAACTGCTCTGCGATGCGCTTCTGGAAGGAAGATACCGCGAGGTTCACCAGCAGAACGCCGGATTTGCCTTCACGGATGACTTTGAAGATGTCCATTTCCTTCCACTTGCTGCCTTCCATGATCGACTGGTAACGCTGCTCGTCCAATTCGACGCAAACGGCATCCGGGCGCTCCTGTTCGATCACTTCCTTAACCTGCTCGGCGCTTTGCTTTGATACGTGCGCGGTGCCGATGATGATGTATTCCTTGCCGTCCTGGTGGATTCGTGTGATATTCGCTTCGGACATAAGTTACCTTCCTTCTCGCTATATAAACGCCTGCAAGCCATAGCATACGTTATATATCTGTGGATTGCATTCATTATACAACAAAGGACGTCAACGTTTAAACCGAAGTTGCATATCTAGAGCTCCAGATCAAGGAACATGTAATATCCGTTGCCGAGCGGAAACGAATAGGTTTGGATCAAGCTGGAGCTGTCGAGGTCCGTATAGACGGAGGACAAGATGCCTTTGCCCCATTTGTTCATCAGGATGATATTCGGCAGGAAATACGGCCTCCAGATCCAGTTCGAACCGCGGTACTGCGGTTGCTTCAACCATCTTCCTCCATCCACTCGCTGGTAATTCGACGATACCTGCACGCCATCCTCCTGGCAGATAAAGATGCGAATGCCGTTCGCATAAACTTTGTCCAGTACGCTCTCGATCAGGCGATCGGCATGCTCATCGTCTTGCAGGGTCAGCGCCGGCGAGAAGAACGATTCGAAGGAATCCTCCAGCGCCATGAGATGCTGCAGCTTGGCAAACTCTTCGTTGCTGAACAAGGCCAGCTCCTCCTTCAGCATCTCTGAGAAGCTGTCCGATGGCATGAACTCCGCCCGCGCCTCACTGAACAGATACCCTTGCACATACCTGGCGCCAACCCTCAGGGATTGGTACAGATCCTTCCTTGTCTCCACACCTTCTATGAGGAGGGATGCACCAATCTGGGAGGACAGGATGGAGAAGGAACGCATCAAGGCTTTGTACCCGTCATGGGTCGAGCTTTTCCTCAGGATATTCAGATCCACCTTCAGGATCTTGGGTTGAATCAAAGCGATCCGGTCGAAATTGCTGAACCCGCTTCCCACGTCATCCACCGCTACCGTGCAACCTTTGTCCTTGTACATGTTGACGATATCTGTCAGCTCAGTCAGCTCACCCTTGAAATACTCCTCCGTAATCTCGATCACGATCTGCTCCGGATTAACCGCGTGCTTGTCGATCATCTCCAGTGTTTTCAATTTGCCAGTCGTTTTGTATTGCTTATATATCCACGAAGGCTTCAGGTTCAGAAACAACAGTTGATCCGGCTCCAACTGATGAACTTGACTGATGGCTCGATCGCGGAGCGTTCGGTCAATCTCCAGATGGGTGCGTTCGCTGATCGCAGGATCCGCGAAGAAGGGACCTAGGCTAACCGGTTTACCGTCGACGATTCTTCTGCCCAATGTTTCATAGCCCGCAATTTTCCTCGTCTGCAGGGAAACAATCGGCTGATAATAAGGGGCCACTTCATGTTTTTTGATATCCGTATGTATGCGAGCTCCTCCTCTCCAACGTCCCAACCCCCACAAACTGTATCTTATATCTATCTCCTATCTATCTAAGTCTTGCCAACGAATTAGTTCAATTGTATCAGTTGCGGTACAGATTTTGTAGAGAAAATTCACTGAATCCAACACCGTACGAAATGAAAAAAAACGCAAAGCTCCCGTGACCCGAGTCACAGCCCTTTGCGTCCTGTCATGCTCTATAATTGCACCGTTGTTCCGCCCTTGACCTCGACGATGCCCCGCCCGTCTACGTGGAGCCATACGCTCTGATAGGATGGATTGTGGACGAAATCCTGAGATGCCGAGAACTGCAAGCGGCGGAAAGCATTCATGTAGTCGATGTACTCGATGTTCGTCGCATACCAGATATCGTCCTGTCCGCCCATCAAGCGGCAGAAATCCTCGATAAGATCCCAGTTGTTGTCGTTGTCGAATTCATAGCTGTGTCCCCACACATACATCATGTACAGATACTGGCTCTTGTGCAGCGCCAGGAACTGCTCGCCCAGGCTCAGGAGATCCCGCTTATGGTGACAGGTTGCCTTCCACTCCAGCGGGTCATCCGGGAGAGCGAAGTGGCCCGTGCTATGTACCGTACGCGCATACTCCATGCCGAGATGCGGCAGCATATCGATAATCTGCCGGCTGTATGAACCGTTCGGGTAGGACATGCCTCGCACCGGATAACCGACGAGTTCCTCCAGACGCTTGCGGTCCTCCATGATCTCATACACGAGCTGTTCCTTTGAGCATCTGGCGATCGTCGGATGGGTAAGCGTATGTGCAGAAACTTCATGCCCCTGGTACAGTTCGGCGATCTCATCCGCTCCGATCCGGTCGCCCTGGCCCAGCATACCGCCATTGATGTGGAAGGTTCCCTTGATCCCGTGCTTGTTGAAGATGTCAACCAGCCGCCGATCGGCTGCCCGGCCGTCATCATAACTCATCGTGAGCACCTTGAACTTGCCATGCGGAAACGTAACGACAACCCGCTTCATCGAATTCCATCCCCTTATTCCTCAGTTTCTTCATCAAGTAAGCGCTAACGAAACCATCATAACACGGGAGGGCAGTCCTGAACATAGCTGAGATCGGCTACCGCTTCTGATTCCGCCCCGAAAGCTTATCTTCGATCTTCTCTTCATATTCCCGGAAGACCGCCGATGCCGACCAACCCCTCTGGGCCATCATCGTCTGATAGCGAAGGCGCAGCGCGGACAGCTCCCGCTGCAGCTTCTCCTGCTCGCGTTCGTCTTCACAGTGCTTGATCAGATCCCGCAACGTGATCATTTCCTTATGAAGCTGAAGCTCCTCCGGCAGAACCCCGGCGTTCTTCATCAGGCGGTAGGAAGCGCGGAGATCCTCCGGCACCATGGAATCGTCATCCAGCTTCAGCGGCTTGCCCATTCCTGGCAGGTTGTCTAATTCGCCCTTCTCGATCGCTTCCTGAATCTTCTCCTCTGCGATCCTCGATAGCCAGTCCAAGCTGGATCACCTCGGTCTTAGTCTTATTGGATGAATAAACATCACCATACATTCCTACCTTCACACTCAAGCGAGATACGGAGACTACCCTCATTATAGCAGCGAGCGGATTGCAGGAAAAATCGAACCTACCCTGTTTCATACGTGCGATATCCCCCTGTTTCTCTATCCGCCCAAAAAAGCCGGGAAGCAAGCCAACTTGCTTCCCGGCCTTCATTGGTTCTTCATATCGTAATCCGATGCTTCTCCAGCAGCCTGCGATAAGCAGCGTCTCTTTCCTCTACGCCATAGGAATATCTCATGATCGCAAGACCGGATGAATCCGTTACCTCGGTGAGAAACCGTCTGAGCTGTTCCCCGGACCAGGCCGGAGGTAGCGGTATCTGCGTGAGGAACGCCGGGTTGTGGGTGATCAGCAGCGACAGTCTGTCTTCATAGATGCGCTCCGGCCGGTACGGAAAACCCGGATACCGGATGCTCATCTGATCGAAGTGCCGCATCGTCTGCTTCATGTAATCAACTGCTGACGTTTTCTGCTGCACGCGCCGCGGATGCTCGGTTAAGATAAGCTGAATCCTGCTCACGTTCGCCCAACGGATGAAAGGTTCTTCGCTTTCCTGCCCATCAACGCCATTCAGCCAGTTGATGCGGATGCCATCAGCGGTTACATAAGCATAACGAACTTCCTCGCCTTCCACCGGATAACGGGTTTTCTGTTCGTTGTGCAGGGCATAACGTATCGGCGCAGCAACCGTGCGAACGATGAAGAGAAATACGATCGCAGCAACGAGCCATTCCGCCATGTGCCGCAAGGGGGAATCCTCGGGCAGCAAGAAGGAAATGACCGCGAATCCTCCGGCCAACACCGCAGATTCCGCCAACTGCTTGAGCCATCGACGAACATTCGGACGGTATTGAAACGGATTGATCCCTTCGTCCACACGGTGAATGTAACTGTACATCCGGCAGAACAACCAATCATGCACGTTGGCGGTATGCCAGCTTCGCATCGGACTCCTCCTTACTTCTTCACATACGGAATCATAAGATTGCGATCAGACGCTTCCCCGCATCGGATGCCATTCAAACCCGTCCATCCGCCTCACGCCGCATCATCGGTAACAGCATGCGGGCGGATCGCAGCGATGCGGCGATGCACTTCCGCAACAAACCGCTGTAGCTCCTGACGGCGTGATCATCGGACAAGGTTCATCCGATTACGCCTGTCCCCGCTTGCTCGTGCGCCTTAGCCACCATACGATCACCGCAGTTGCCGCGATCAGCGCCAGGATAACGAGGATCGGCCAGAGAGTGAAGCCTCCGCTTCGCTTCGGTTCCCAGTGATAGCTGGTCACATTGCCGCTGGCATCCGTTGCCGTCAGCGTAAACGCCGAGCGAATCCCGGTAATCAGGAAATACCCATCGGAAGCGACTTCTACTGGCTTCCCATCGATTTCGAGCGTGCTGCCGAGTTCGACGAATCCGCTCACTCTCTGTTCAGGAACGGAAGCATGGGATGGCAATGGCTGGATCATCTCCAATAGAGGTGCGGTATGATCGACAAGCAGACGCTTGTCGTACGTATACACGTTGCCATACACATCGCGAATCTCCAGCTCGTACAACATCTCGCCTTCAGTCAGTTGGATCTGCAAGGTTACTGGGCCGTCCGCCGCCTTGGCCTCGTGCCGCGAGACCGTACCGCTCGATGAACGCAACACAAGCTCACTGTCCGCGCCAACGGTGACGGTCACATCCATGTATCGAAGATTCGTGCGTTCGCCCTCTATCGACCATTGTACCTGATGATCTTCCGCCTGGACAGCCTGATAAACGACCGGTTCCAGCTCCACCACAGGTCCTTTGGCCAAGCCCTGGTAGGAGAGATACAGCCGGCCTGAGTAAGTGCCATCCTCCGCAAGTTCGTCGATATACCATCTGTAGAAACGGTCGCCTTCATCCGTTTCCATCTCGATCAGATCATCCCGGTCAACGGTGTAGACTAGAGTCTCGCCGCCTGAGGGCGGCACCAACTCGGCCTGCAGTTCATCCCAACCGTTATTCGGCAGCTTAACGTCGACCGTCCATGTGCCATAATCAATGAACTGGTCGATCAATGCCGGAACGAGCGGTTCTGTCCCGCGATCGACGATGATCGTCACCGCCGGATCGATCACCTGTGCTTCCACCGTCCCGTTCTCAGCTTCAATCGTCAGCGCATATTCACCATCCGCCACATAGCTGGGGATGTACAGCTCAGCAGAACCATAGCTGACGGATGAGGAGTCGATCAGGCGCTTCGCTGCGGTGTCCTTGCGCTGCAGATAGAAGTGAACGCGCGAGCCCGACGGGATGTCGCCGCTCGCCTGCCAGCTGAGCTGCACCCTGTCTTCGCCCGGCGTGATCGTGATGCTCTGATTCTTCGGCGACTGCCAGACCACTTCCGGCATTTCAATGGCATCCTTCGTCCAGACGCGATACGAGGCATTCGAATCCTCACCGTGAATCCGGAAAGTATATTGGCCGGCCGGCGCTTGCATCAATACCCAGATTCGCTGATTCTCCACCCCCAGGTACAACTGGTGCTCCGGATCGATCTCATCATGCTTCAACACCTTCCCATCCGGCATGACCAGGTCCACATCAAAGTCCGGTGAACTGCCCTCAATGACAAATTGCTGCTTCTCCTTGGCCTCGCCAAGCTGCAAGGTCAGTGACTCGTCCGTCTGGGCATAGGCGAACGGCAACAGCATGTACATGAGCAAGCATGCCGCAGCCAAGCTGATGCCGAGCATGCGCATCGGCATCCTCTTCAAGCGGCCCGCCTGATGAAGCGCGGTCTTCCTGTAGTTCGTTAACATCTCGTTGTGTTCGCTCCTTATCTCCATTCGTAACATCGATGGCAGCGCCGTTTACTTGTACACGTTGAATTCGCCCATCGAATAGTTCACATCAAACTTCCCGGCCTTGCCAGTGAACGAATAAGCCGAGGCGGATATTTGAGCCGGAACGACGATCCATTTCATCTTCAGATCGATCCAAGGCCCTGTCACCTTCCCGTTCTGGCCAATCGTCAGATGGTTTGACTTGCTCGGATCGCTGTAGATGATCGCCAGCTTGCCGTCCACAAGCAGCACAACGTCAAACTTCGCGCCGAATTCCATCAGATTGCGGTTCACACGGAACGATTTGTCCGCCACGCTGAATCCGAATACCTTCGCGGATACGTTTCCGTACGCTTCCCAGTCAGGGGTGAGGAAATATTTCACGCCTAGGTTCGCACCCAGCGAGAGCAGCGTGACCTTATCCGGATCGATGTCGAACGGTTTGTAGCCGAGGATGCTGATCCGGTTCAGCTTCTCAAGGAATGGACGCACCTTGTCCACAACCGTTCCCAAGCCGATCTCCAGGTTGCCTGTCCGAGCGTTGGTGAAGTCCAGGAGCAACCCGAACTTGTTCACCGTCAGCCCTGTCGGGCCGAGCGGGATGCCGTTGCCGGTGACGGTGACGCCATACGCCTTCGGCACCATGCTGCCGTTCTCCCAACCAAGCGTAAGTTTCCCGCCTTTGATCGGGCCTGCCGCGAGAGGCCGTCCCAGCACCTCGATCTGTTTGAATCCGCCTGAGAGCAACAGGCGGCTCGTGCGGAATTCATACTCGATGCCGAGGCTGACGTCATCGGCCTTAAACATCGTCTGATAACCGACAGACTCCAGCGTTACATCGCCCTTGATCGCCAGGTTGTTCGGATAGAAAGTCGCGAGCACGGTGGCATCCGGGATATACGGGAACTTAATTCCCTTCAGCAATCTGACGTTGGCCGATGACGAGGCAACCGTATTCCAACCGGAAAGGCCCATCTTCGCTTCGAGACGTCCTGCTCCCTCGCCTTTCAGCGCATAGTAGTACATCGTGCTTACGGCAAATTCAAGCCCCGCCCTGCGGAAGGTGAGCTTATCAGCACCGCCATAGGAAACGGTAAACATCTCTCCGTGATTCAACAGCTTCAAGGTAACCTTCGGTTGAATCTGGAAGTCCACAGCCTGCTGGGCGCTCATCGCCGCTTGGCCCACGAACGGGATCTGTGTCTTATCGACCGCGATATGCAAGCCCCGGAAGCTAAGCTCCTCGCGGTTCCTCAGCACCATCTCATCGGAACTGCCCGAGGTATACAGGAAGTGATCGACCGACGAGTTTCCGGTGATGCGGACTTCTTGCCCCTTCGTCTCGATCCACCGTCCATATATCGTCGCCCAGCCGAATTGCACCGATTGCTCCATGCCTGGTTTAAGCACCGACAGCTCAGCATTCGTCTTCCTTCCGTCCTTGGCGTGCGCGGTGATCGTATACTTGCCTTCCTTAAGGTCTCGAGGCAGCGTGAACTTCAGACTGCCATCCTTCACCTTGAAGTCCATCTTCAGTTTGCCAAGGTAGAGCTTATCCGTCTGATCCAGTCCCAGACCCTCCAGGGTAACGCTGGCACCTGCGGACGCGTCCAGTTGCACCGTGCTTGGCAACACCTGCTGGATCAAGTAACGGTTGTCACCCGCCACCTGTTCCACATCCTCATCGCCATAGCTGTCGCCAAGCTCATCCGAGGCTCCGATCCGATATTGCTTCTCTGCCGTCATATCGCCCTTCGTCAGCTCAACCTTATGCAGACCCGCATCCATCGGATCGAGCTTGTAGGTGATCGTATAAGTGCGTTCCAGAGTCTTCGCGATGTCGTCGAAGCCGCTCACGATGGCGGCGATATTCGAGGCAGCGATGAACTGCCCGCCCGTCGCGGTTGCAACCTCGGAGAGCGTATCGTAGCCTGCACCGAAGCCTACGGCGAACACCGGCGTACCGATGCTGTTCGCCAGTGCGATGATCTGCGCTCTGCTCTCCGGCATGCTGAACATGTTGTCTTCACCGTCCGTGAAGATGATGACGACCCGCTGCCCACTCTGGCTTGCGATATGCTCAAGCTCATATCGCAATGCACTTGTAATGTTCGTTCCGCCGCCTGCCTCCAGACTGCTCACCGCGGCCTCTAGCTCAGCGATATTGCTCGTCATCTCCTGAACAAGATGCGGACTGTCGTTGAAGGCGACGAGTTCCGCTTTCTCGAAGCTCTTGAGATTGCCCACGAAGCCGCTTGTCGCTGTCTTGGCCGCATCGATTCGATCGCCTTCCATGCTGCCGCTCACGTCGATGACCAAACCAATCGCACGCGTGTGGTATTCGGCTTGTCCGATTTTCTCCAGCTTGAAATCGGTGATTTTAACGCCATTGTCCGTAAGCGTCAGGGCGCTCTTGGCCAGTTCGTCCACATTCTCCGCACGGACATACAACACCACTTGGCCGTTGTTCTCATCTGCATCAACCGAGGTGATGACCATGCTCTTGCGGGCTTCGAGACGAAGCTGCTCCTGCATATAATAAGCGAAACTGCTGTCTTCTATCGTCGGATCATACGACTGCCTCGGAGAATGCACAGCCCGGTACACGTCTTCGCGTGCCTGAATCTGTGCGTCTCGCTTCGCTTCGTCCAGGAAATCCGCACCGGTAAGCTCAGATTGTTGTTCGAGCTGCTGCATGCTTCGCTGTTCGCCGATCGACATCTGATCCGTCTTCTTGGCCATCGAACCGATCAACTCCGCCGCCTTATCGAGGTCACCGGTGTTGAAATAATATCGGGACAGCCTTGCATCCAGCTTAAGGTCGCTGTCCTCGCCGACCAACGGTTCGACGATCGTGTACGCCAATTCATCCGCGATGCGGTCCTCGGCACGTCCGACGATGCCATCCGACAATCCCGACTCCAGCCCTTCGATCTGCTGTTCCGCCTGTTCACGCTGCTCCTTCAGCCATTCCTCCTGTGCGCGCTGCTCTGCAACCGGATATTGCGGCAACTGTCGCGCCTCTTCACTCGGCTCCACGCGGCCGCTCAGATACAACTCGCTGAGCATGGCAACCGCCTCTTCATCCTCCTGATAATCGCGCACGATCTGGACGAGGAGACGTTCTGCCGCATAGTCGTCATTGGCATAGATGGCCACGCCCGCAAGTTCACGCAGCAGGAGCGGCGATTCGATCCGCCCGTCCTCTGCAGCTTCCATCGCCGCCTCATAGACGCTCCGCCAGCGGTCGTCACCGGTTGCGTCCGTGAACTTGAGGCGCTCTATCGCGAGCTTGGCGAGCCATTCCAACTCTTCCTTCGGCATATCGGCTTGCTTCGACGCTTGTTCCTGAATGCGTTGAACCGCTTCCTGGATCAGGCTCCGATAAGCGGCAAGCGCCTCGTCCATGATCGCGGAGAGTTCCTCGCTGAGCTCCTCATCATAAGCAAACGGCTCATCCTCTTCCAGGCCAAGAGGCTCGAACCATTCCATCATCGAGTCGGAAAGGTTATATTCATCGGTCTCGGTTACGTCTGCAGCAGGATCTGCTGCATCATTCCCGGCATCCACAATCTCCACCTCCGAAACTTCTGCTTCGGCACCGGTCGCTTCTTGGACCTCTTCCGTTCCAGAGTCTTCGGAGCCACGCGCCTCCTCCACTTCCACGATTCCGTTCTCCACGGTGTCAGCTGACTCCTGGATGTCCACGTCAACCGTACCCTGCTCTTCCATGGCAGAGGACGAATCTGTAGCTCCCTGCATGGATGTCGCTTGTACCATCGCCGCGTGGATCCTCTTGCCATTCGCCATGGCGATTCTCACTTCGGAGGCGTCTCTAGATGTAGCGTCAGGCTTCATTCCCGTTGTGCCGCGGGACATCGCCTCATCCAGTAATCTGGACAGTTCCGCCTCGTAACGCTCCACCATTTCAAGCAATTCATTTACCTGCTCGGCCTTGAACCAATCGGCCTGCTTCGCCTCCTCAGCCGCTTCCTGCAACAGCCGATAGGCGCGCTCCGTCTGACCATCATTCAGGTAAGCCAGTCCTAGGAGCCATTTGCGATCAACGGTCGGGTTCTCCTCCCATGCACGCTTGATCAACTGCAGGGATTGCAAGGAGGAATCCTGTCCGAGCGAGTCCGCCAACATGTAGATCTTCGCCGCATGGGGCATCTCGAGCGACCGCGTGTCATAGCTCGACGTCACTTGGATGGCGGCGAGTAAGCATACGATCAAACCGATACCAACCCACCCGGTATAGCGGTTGATTCGCACATGCGGACGGTATATGCGGAGTGCTGCCATCACGACGATCACACACAGCACTGCTGCCACGCTGATGCTGATCAGAATCCAACTAGTTGCCACTTGCTGTCACCCCTCTTGCTGTCCGATTCAAGCCGAATCTTGAAGCCCACAGCTTGCCAGCCGCGGCCGCGATCAAGCTCACGACGGCTGTCTGAAGCGCCGCGAACATCGGCTGATGTCCCAGTCTCTGCGTGGCGGTCAATTCCATCTCTAGGCTGATGGCCGATATTTCCGCAGCAGCAGCCGCGAAGAGACCGGCCCCAACAACCAGAACCGCGATATCCAGCCAACTGCTGCGTGATGCCAGACGGAAAGTGCCGTATATGATCAGCAGCAGCATGCTCCATATATGCCAATTGCTGCGGGCGGCTGAGGCCAATGCCATAACCGACGAGGTTGGTTCTCCAACGGTCTCGCTGTCCAACGACAGCCCCGTTACCAGATGGAGGCTCATCGGCTGCAAACGCAGGGCGTCCGCCAACATGAAACCATCCAGATGCACCGTCCCGCCGGTCGCATACAGCCACTCCTGGACAAGGAATGCCGGCATGCCGGTCAGCAAGGCAGGATCTGTCCCATACATCTGCCATTGCTGAACCAGGCTGGTCGGCGGCTGCTCGTAGAACGACATCGGGTCGGACATGGACCATACGGCAGGAATCAGCAGCCCGATGACCAGCATGACCGCACAGACGAGCATCGCCCAGCGGGCCAGGAGTCGCAAACCGCTTCCCAGATTCACCGGACGGCTACCCGAAGGGCCGGAACTTCGGCGCACGCGCCAGGCTTGACCGGCCCAAGCAGCAACCGCATATAGCGCAGCAGCTTGCCACCAGACGGACAAGAATGAAACCGAATCCCGCATCGTCAGATCCTCAAGCGCCGATGACCGATCCCAACTGAACCGGGGACTGAAGATCGTAAGCAGCAGCGCGATGACCAAACCGTAGACGACAGCTTGTCCAGCGACCGCTGCCACTCGCATCCCGATCCCGGTCTTGGCCCCGGCACGACGTTTCAACCTGACAGCGAAGATACTATGTATGACCCAAATCATGAGAAACGCGATCAGCAGGATCCCGATGAGCGGCAAACGCAGCTCATAGACCAGGCCGCCTTCAACACCGGATGCCGCGTTACGCCATGAGGTTTCGACCTGCCCGGCATGGGCCTGCGCCAGCACATGCCACCAGGACCATCTGTAGGTGTCTGCCACTGCCAGAGCTTCGGTCTCATACCAACCCCAGATGTTGTAGTACAGTCGATAGATCCAAGAGGACATGAATCTGCTCGAGGCAAACCAGGCTCCCAGCGCGATGCTGATAGCAACAACTGCTCCGGCGCTGACAAGCGGCAAGAGAAGATGCACGCCGAATCCGGCCCAAGCAGATCCCGCGGATGAAGTACCAGAAATGACAGAAGAATCCGCCTCTTGCTTGAATGCGGATTCTTCTGCAGATTCGACAGCTTCAGCGCTGCTGGAGGTTGTTTCGTCTCGAGCAGCGTCATCATAATAAGCTTCCGTCCAAGCTGCAGCCGGGTCGTTCGTGATATGGGATGCTCCCCCATCAGATGGCTCTATGGCAGCTTCCCGACGAGGCATCTCATCGGCCTCCATCACGTCCAATGGCTGGCCGCAATCCGTACAGAAGCGAGTGCCGTCGCTCTGTTCTAACTGACAATGAGGGCAAATTCTCATAGATGTCTCCTTTGTTGTTACGTATGATCTCAGATGCTGATCAGATGCTTGTCATTCATTGACCTTGGCGGAATACAGGAACGCACCAACGGTCAATGCAGCGAAAATCGCGGCACGCAATATGCTGCCGAATGAAAATCCGGCAAACGGATACAGGTACTGAATGATATAAATGAGCAGTCCGTAAGGCAGATACTTGACATTCCGGCTGATCAGCGTAAGCAACAGTCCCAGCAGAAACGCCCAATAAGCGACAGAATTGAAAATGGCCAAAACATGAATATAGCGATTGGCCAGATCGGTAATAATCTGATAGAGGAACATATAGCCAACGCTAATAAACATGATATAAAGATGGAAAGGCGCGATCAGATTAATGAAGCCGTACTGTGTGAGCCAACCACGCAATGCGTTACGTACCTCGGTAAAAGGATGATTCATCATGTTCCCTCCTTTGCTTATTGATTAGTTGTCTTCCGTCACCAGGGTATACCCGCAATTGCCGCAGAACTTTTTACCCGGCGTAACCGTTTGGCCGCAGCCCGGACAAGTAGCTTCAGTCTCATACACATTGTCCTCGGCTTCGATCTGGAGAGCGGCAGCTTCCTGAACTTCAATCTTCGATCCGCACTCCGAGCAGAACTTATCCTTCCGCGAATTCACATGACCGCAATTTGTGCACACGTATTCGTCCTTCAGTTCGCGAATCTTCTCCTCGATCTGTTCGATCTCCTGTTGCTTCTCGATAATATTCCGCGACCATTCCAAACACTCCGATGGCAATTCCGTACCTCCTTGGCTGATCTTCGCATGCACAGCCTCTCCGATCAGTGTATACAGGCGAGTAATCTCCTTGTTGATCGACGAGATCTGCAGTTTCAAACGGTTCACCTCAACCGTGACCTGCGCCATCTTGCTAGCCTCTTGCGCTCCTTGCTTAAGCTTGTCAAAAAAACCTGCCATCTTGCATTCCTCCTGTTGGTAGTCATCCTAGTTTTTGTGATGGGCACAAACTCTCTATATTCTACTACAAAAATGTCGGATTGTGTCTTTTTTCATAGAAAGATCTGGGTCAATAGGAGTAGGAAAAAAATGGTCGCACCAGCGGCCGGCTTGTGATCGCTTGTGTCTTGTGAAGATCAGAACATATAATAGGTTTGGAATGCTTTCTCGAGGCATCGAGTTATGATAAACTTATGAGTTAGCTCGAACGATTATCCTCGAAAAATTTTAGGATCGAAAGTGAGTTGGAAATATGGGGCGCAAGTGGAACAATATCAAGGACAAAAAAGCCGCAAAAGATACCAACACCAGCCGCATCTATGCCAAATTCGGCCGTGAGCTGTATGTGGCTGCCAGGCGCGGTGATCCCGATCCGGAGACGAATCAGGCCCTCAGATTAGTGATTGAACGCGCGAAAACATATAACGTGCCCAAAGCGATCATCGACCGTGCGATTGACAAAGCCAAGGGCAACTCCGATGAAACATTTGAAGAGCTGCGTTATGAAGGCTTCGGTCCAAACGGCTCCATGATCATCGTGGATACATTGACCAACAATGTGAACCGAACCGCAGCCGAGGTGCGCGCTGCTTTCAACAAGAACGGCGGCAATATGGGCGTTACAGGTTCGGTATCCTATATGTTCGACGCGACGGCCGTGCTGGGCGTTGAAGGCAAGACCGCTGAGGAAGTGCTGGAGCTCTTGATGGAATCCGATGTCGATGTGCGTGACATCATCGAAGAGGATGACTCGGTGATCGTTTATGCCGAGCCTGAGCAATTCCATGAGGTGCAGCGCGCCTTCAAGAACGCCGGCATCACGGACTTCACCGTAGCGGAGCTGACGATGTTGGCGAAGAACGACGTTGTTCTGACCGGCGATGCGCGTGCCCAATTCGAGAAGCTGATCGATGCGCTGGACGATCTTGAGGACGTGCAGCAGATCTACCACAACGTTGATCTGGACGAATAAACCAATGGCAGGGCAACATTCTCAGCCTGCCTGACATGCGAACAGCGGAAGGCAGCATGCCCCGTTCCGCGCAAACAGGTCCTTAAGAGGACCCGAAGTTTGCCGGCATCGGGCATGCTACACTTCCGCTGCGTTGTTTACAGGCTCATCGCATCTCGCTATACAATTCTTCGATCCCAACACTGCTCAGAACGCCATCATAGATGCGCAGCTCGTCGATCATCCCCTGGAATGGCGCATCCCACCAGTTGACGCCCAGGCTGAAGCTGGAGCTGGCCGAGGTGAACACGTCCGGGAAGCCCGAGCCGTTATACTTCTGCTCCCCGTTTACATAGAAACGAACCGTTCCCTTATCCACCGTCAGCGCCAGATGCGTCCACTCACCCGTGTTCACCGTCATGCCGCTCGTCCCGTCGTACCACCGGCTGCTTCCCGACCAGACCATCGTCTGATGGTCGATCGGTCCGTCCGGCACGATGCTGACCCAGTTATTGCTGTCTCGGGCGCCGAAGAACGTGGTTGTGAATGGCGTTAATTCCGTCGGATGAATCCACAACGATACGGTGTACTGATCACCTACGATGAGGCCGTTCGGGAGCCGCACGCCGGAGCTGCCATCGAATACGGCAGCCTGTCCCATCACGCCGTCCGCATAAGAGATCGTACCACCCGTATTGTCGATCCGATCACCCGTCGGCGAACCTGCTGCGTGATTTCCCGTGGCGTCCTGGAGATCCCCTTCGAACGGATAATGAGCTTTCAGCTCTACCGTCTTGATCTCGGGCAGTACGGTGACATCGAACGTCTTGGTTGCGGTAGTGCTTCCTTTCGTAATTGTTGCTGTCAGCGTCGCTTTCCCGGCCTCCGAGCCTGCCGGCGGCCTGGTCACGATGCCGGTATCCGTTACGATGTCCGGCGCCGAACTCGACCAGGTGATTGCAGCACCGTCAGCCCCTTCCGTGGGCAGCGTCAGGTTCGTAACGACAGCGACCGTATCGATCCTGAGCTCCTGCTCAATCGCCGCCACGATCTCCTCATCGGTCCGGTCAGGTATTTTGCTTCCCCACAGCGTCATGCCTTCCCCGTTGAGCGCCGTGAAAGCAAGCACATAGCTGCCCGACACCGGATCCCATTGCCAGACATATACGCCTTTGTACTCAACATGGCTCAAAGTGATGACGGCTTCATATTCGCCGATCTTCTCCCAAGTGCCGCTCGCGCTGCCGCTGATCGTGCCGTCCGCTTCGAAGCGGATAACCTCGGGCTTCTTGAACGCCGCTAGATTATCCTTGCCGTGATTGATGATCTTATAGCTGCCGACCAGCCAATCCCGTTCGATGTTCTCAAGAGACTCTCCCGCATAGCGGTATGGCGCGGGGATCGGCCAACCATCCGCTGTCATGAAGAGCTGGTGCACACGCACTTCATGCATCTCGCCCCTCTCTGGGAAACGCGTGTGGAAGACCAAGAACTTCTTGCCCAGATCTTCGTCATAGAGCACCGAATTATGGCCTGGCGAAGCATAGCCTACTCCCGTGCCGCTGCCCGGATCTCCCAGCTTCCGCTCGAAGATGTAATTGCCCATCAGCTTGTTGCCGTATGGAGCATTGTCCACACTGCCAGGCAATACCGCGTTCTGGCCCTTGATGTCCACATAAGGCCCATCTGGCTTCTCGGAGCGGAACAACCGCATGTTATAACCGCCATCTGCGCCCAACCACCCATAGGTCATATAGAGGTAATAATATCCTGTATCACGGTCATACACGATATACGGGCCTTCTCCGGACTTGGTGTACCCACCTGCGATCTTCGTGCCGAAGTAGCGGTCGATCATCCGGCCGTCAGGGGTCTCCCCGTCTTCACCCGGGTAAACCGGCCTCCCAGTAACCGGATCGATCTCCAGCAGGAAGATGCCTCCCGACCAAGAGCCATACGCCATCCATAGCTTGCCATCGGCATCATAGAACAGAGTCGCGTCGATCGCGTTGGGGTATAGCCGGTTGTTGTATGCGCCGTTGGTGCTGAACCAGTTGTCATTGGGACCTGATACCCGCCCTTCTTCGATCAGCTTCGGGATGTTGGTATTCGTCCATATCTTGTTGACATCGCTGTTGTTGTCATAGGCTTCTTCCTTCGTAAATCCGGAATAGACGATCGTATCCACATATTGATAGGGGCCTTCAATATCCTTCGACACAGCGAAGCCGATCGCCGAGCGGATATAGGTGGATGATGCGCTGTAATAGAGCATGTATGCGCCTTTCGTACCGTCTTCGTTCACATAATGCTCGTTCCAGAAGATCTCCGGCGCCCATACGGCGAACCCGCCCTTGCTGTCCGCATCGTCCTCGCCAGCCCAGCGGAAGGACTCCGCCAGATTGGCGGACAGATCGCCGTACAGCTTGTTGCCCGGCGTTGCGTATCCGTTGGTGAATCGCGTCCACGACATCAGATCATCTGACTTCGCCGCCTCGATATGCGTACCGAAGATATAGTAGGTGCCGCCCGCCTTGATGATCGACGGGTCATGGACGGATACATTCCGGAAAGTCGGCGGATCAGCATCATAGCGAACCACAGGTGCAGCCGCAGGCTCCGGGCCCTTCGCTTGCCCTTGCTCCCCGCTGCCGTCCGTATCCACCATCGAAACCGGATCTTCAGGCTTCTCCTTGTTCAGATAGATCACCCCTGCCGTTATGATCAAGACCACGATGACGAAGGTCACCGCAATGCCCAGCTTCATGCTTCGATTCACTCGCTCGCTCTCCTCTCCATGATTAAATGATCAGGCAACGGTTACACGCCGGTCGCAACCACCCCCACCCACAGCTACAAGCGCTTTCATTATTATTGTTAATATTTACATATATAACTTAACAATACTATAAATCTATATGCAGTTCAATATACGATGGACCTGAACTTGCCCGTACCAAACAAAAAAACCGTTATAGAACGGTTCATCCGTTCTATAACGGTTACGCATGCAGATCTTGGGCGAAACATAGCCAAACTAATGGCCCGGATGCTTGAATGGGTTCTTCCACTCCATCAGCACGGCGTTGTTGCAGGACTCCTCGTCTTCCAGGTACTGTTCCACGACGCCGATCGGACTGCGGCCGCAGCGAAGCAGAAACGTGATGACCGGATCGCGGATCGTCCCTTCCACCACCGCCTGCACATATTGCTCTGGCGTCATCTGACCGGCATAGCGGTGATACCCCGGCATCCTGCCGCCGCCAAGCAACCTGTCGAGCCCGAGATGCACAACGACCTCGTACATCGATTGCATCAACCAGTAGCCCAGCTTCATAGAGCGATAGGCGGGACGGATGCAGATGTCTACGATATACAGAGTGTTGCCATTCGGATCATGGTTGCGGATGTAGCCGCTGTCGGTGATTTCTTCCCAGGTATGCTGCAGATGTTCGGGATCAAAATGGACGATCAGCCCCGTCATGGAACCGGCGAGAACGCCGTCCACCTCCACGCACAGTGCGCCCTCCGGGAAACGCGTCACATGACTGGTCAACTGCTCTTCGTTCCACCAAAGTTCCGATGGAAATGGCGGGGGAAAGCTTTCACGCTGGATCTCGATCAGTTCGGGGAAATCCTCGCGGCGATAATTGCGGATAACCGCTTGGTGATTGCGATCCTTCCCCTGCACATAGAACCGTTTCTCGTAACCCATGGTTGAAGGCCCCTTTCCGTCATGAATCAGGAATCTGCTCGCCTACCGAGGTCCGGGTACAGATCGGTGCGGCGATCCCGCCATGTCGTTACAGAGCCGCGCTCGCGCACCTTCGTGAGCAACGTGAGGTCCACATCCGCCGTCACGATCATATCCTGGTTGATCTCTCCCTCAACGAGGATGCCGCGCGGCGGGAACGGAATATCATTCGGCGTGATCACCGCTGCCTGGCCGAAATTGGCGCGCATGAAGTCCACCGTCGGCAGTGCTCCCACCGTCCCAGTTGTCACCACATATACCTGATTCTCAATCGTCCGTGCATGGCAGCAATAACGCACGCGATGGAATCCATGCCGGTCATCCGTGCAAGACGGACAGAAGATCACATCCGCCCCCATACCGCGCACCATGCGAACGATCTCCGGGAACTCGATGTCATAACAGGTGAGCATGGCGATCTTGCCTTTCGGCGTATCGAATACACGCACCCCGTCTCCCGGCGCGAGATTCCATTCCTTCACTTCCGTTGGCGTCAGATGAATCTTCGTCTGCTCCTCGACCCGTCCGTCCGGATAAAACAGATGCGCGGTATTGTAGAGCTTGCCATTGCGCCGTACGATGTGCGTACCCCCGATCAGATACATGCCGGTGCTCTCCGAGAGCGTGCGGAACAATTTGATGTATGGCTCGGTATAATCAGCCAGATCTCCTATCGGCCGATTGCCCGTCGAACCTGGGACAGGTATGGACAGCAACTGCGTTGTGAAAAATTCGGGGAACAGTACGAACTCCGCTTCGAACTCCGCCGCCGTCTTGACATAATGCGTCACCTGCTCGGCGAATTGATCGAAACTGTCAATCGAATGAAGATGATATTGCACCGCAGACACGCGCATTTTCATGGTTAATCCTCCAGTCGTTTCGTTAACTTCCATCTTATCTATCTCAGCTTCCAGTTGGCCAAGGTGATCGCGATCCTGTCCTCCACCGGCCGAACCGAGGAGGCGACATAGTTGTTGATCAAGATCGAGAAGATCAGCTTCTCCCCATCGCTGGAGGTGACGTATCCAGACAACGTGGATACGCTCGTGAGCGATCCGGTCTTCGCCTTGACGTTGCCCTCTGCGGCCGTTCCTCGCATCCGTAAGCGCAACGTACCGCCCGTCAACCTGTCCGCTGCGCCTGCCACGGGCAGCGATCGTTCGAATACCGGGTACCAACTCTTGGACTGGATCGCATACAGCAGATAGGACAATTCGTCCGCCGGGATCATCGTGATATGGCTCATTCCCGAACCATCGCGCAACACGATCGTATCGGTGTTTACGCCGAGTCCCGCCAGAACTTCACTAATCACCTGCAAGCCTATGGTCCAGCTTCCTTCACCGTGGATGACACGGCCCATTTCCTTCGTCAGGATCTCCCCGTGTCCGTTATTGCTCAATTTCATGAACGGGATGAGCAGCTCGCTGAGCGGAATGGAGCTTCGGGACGCGAGCAGGGTCGCATCCTCCGGCGTGACGCCCGACAGCGTCTCGGACACCATATCAAACGTGATGCCGTGCTTCTTCAGCGATCTGCTGAACACATCGAGTACATAACCAGTCGGCTCCCACACCGATGCCCATACCCGACTTGTCGTGCCGCCGAGCGGAATTTGGCCGGTGACGAAGATGCGATTCGTCCCGTGTTCGCGTTCGACCTTGATCGTGTTCCCCTCTCTGCTGCCGCCTGTCACCGCTTCATTTATGATCGTCACATAGCCGGTCTCTGGGATCACCTTCACCTGCGGCTCACTTCCCACAGATGCCCCTGGACTCACCTCGACGATCACCGTTCCCGCGTCATACTCGTTATTCGGCGACAAAGTCAATGCCGACACTTGCGTTCCGGTATAGTAAGGTTCGTCCGACCAGTCGAGATCAAGCGACAGGCGAATATCGTCATACCAACTGTCATCGCCGATCAGATGCCCTTCGATCCGCTTGATGCCAAGTTCCAGCACCTGTTCAGCGAACCGATCCAGATCTTCCTTCGTCAGTGTAGGGTCGCCCCTGCCCCTCAGGTACAGGTTGCCGACAAGCGTGCCATCCTTGATCTCTCCGTCCGTCAGCAGCTCCGTCGTGAATCGGTAATCCGGTCCGAGCATTTCCAGCGCGGCGACAGCGGTCAGAATTTTCATATTGGATGCCGGATGAAGCCGTATATCGCCTTGATGGGAGTAGAGCAACTCCCCGGTATCGCCCAGGCGCACGCTGACCCCTGCAACTGCGCCATCAAGACGGGCGTCCTGAAGGATCTCATCCAGTGCAGCCGCCAGTTCGTCCGCTCCCTGGGCGACCGTTTCCGGCCGGAGAGGACCTGCGACGGCAACCACGGGCTGTTCATAGATCAGCGCCTCCCTCAACAGAGCCAGCTCATCCTCATGTCCGCAGGCGAACGACAGCAGCGCGCTGATAATCATATAGAACACAGTACCAGCTACCAATGATTTCACACCTTTCAACATATGCGGCTGCTTGGCTGCGCGTTGTTAAGCCTACCCACATTGTAACGGACGAGCCGCTTGCCTGCAAAGCGGATTCGAGTACATCTCCTCTCCGGCGAACGCGGGCGTACTAACATGATCATCCGAGGAAACGATCATACTATCCTTCACTTGAGAGATTGGATGATCCAGTTCACTTACTCCGATTGAGAAACATACGAAAATATAGTAAGATGGAGCCAGGTTACAAGGAGGAGAATAGATATGACCGATCACGACCATCAAGCAAGTCCGACGATCGAAATTGGCATAAGCACCTTCCTCGAGGCAGACCCGCATCCCATTACCGGCGAAACGATCACTCATGCAGAGCGCATCCGGCGCGCTGTCGAAGAGATCGTCCTCGCCGATCAGGTTGGCCTCGATGTCTATGGCATCGGTGAACATCATCGCAAGGACTATGCCAGCTCAGCGCCGGAGATCATCCTCGCTGCAGCGGCAACACAGACGAAGCGCATTCGGCTGACCAGCGCCGTCACCGTACTGTCGTCCGATGATCCTGTCCGCGTCTATCAGGCGTTCGCCACGCTGGACGCCGTATCGAATGGCCGGGCGGAGATCATGGCTGGCAGGGGTTCTTTCATCGAGTCTTTCCCGCTCTTCGGCTACAGCCTGAACGACTATCATGAATTGTTCGAAGAGAAGCTGGAGCTGCTGCTGAAGATCCGTTCATCAGAAATCGTATCCTGGCCGGGAGGACATCGTCCCGCGATCAACAATCTCGGCATCTACCCTCGGGCGATCCAGGACCCGCTGCCCGTCTGGATAGCAAGCGGAGGTACGCCGGAGTCCGTGGCGCGTGCCGGAGTCCTCGGACTGCCGCTCGTGCTGGCGATTATCGGCGGCATGCCTGAACGTTTCGCCCCGCTGGTTCAGTTGTACAAGGATGCCGCTCGCAAAGCCGGGCATGATCCGGACAAGTTGCCCGTCGCCACTCATTCGCACGGCTTCATCGCCGACACGAAAGAGCGGGCTGCGGAATTGTTCTTCCCACCGAATCAGGCGCAGATGAACAAGCTCGGACGAGAACGCGGCTGGCCACATTATGGCAGGGATGCTTTTGAAGCTAACTGCAGCCTGCGCGGCTGCCTCTATGTCGGCGATCCGGAGTATGTGGCGGAGAAGATCGTCCTGCTGCGCAAGAATCTGGGAGTCAACCGGTTCATGCTGCATTGCGATTTTGGCTCCATCCCGCATCGCGACATGCTTCGCTCGATCGAGCTGCTGGGCACGAAGGTGGCGCCACTTGTACGCAAAGAGATCGCCCGGCTCAATATTTAGCCACCCGATTGGAACCGCCCGATTAGCAGAAGCTGCCGCCCCATCAGGAGGCGACAGCTTCTTCGTTTGTTCACAGAACTGCGTATGAGTCTCCCTTTCTTAACTCCGCAATTTACTCCATAACGGTCCGATTCTTCCCCAGTCTCTTCGCTGCGTACATGAGCTCATCCGCCCTTTCGAACAGCTCAGACTTGCTCATCTCTGAACTGGCCTGCTTCAGACCGATGCTGATCGTGACCGGTTGATGCCCGATCTCCGGATGATGGAGCTGCTCGAGTTGTAGGCGGATATTCTCTGCGATCCGGTAAGCTTCTTGGATGTTTTTGTCGCGGAAGATGATCGCAAACTCTTCCCCACCGTACCTTGCGATGAAATCATTCGGTGTTGTGTTGCTGCGGATCGCTTCAGCCACCCGTTTGACGATCAGATCCCCGGTGGCATGTCCGTAGGAATCATTGATCTGTTTGAAATTGTCGATGTCGATCACGGCCAGTTGCACCTCTACCACCAGCCCGATCGACTGTTCTTTCAACGTCTGTTCCAGATATTCATGGAACATCTTATGATTGTACAACCCGGTCAAGGCATCCGTCTTTGACAGCCTTTCCATCAGAATGCTGTTCAAACGCAGCCTCTGTCCAAAGAACGACTGCATGATAAGCAAGCTTGTGACCAGGACGTGGATGCCGATGAGCGACAGGCTCAGCCTGACGGGACTATCCGTCATGGTCAGGAAGAGGCCCGGATCAATCATGTTGACGAAATAGATCGTGTAGATGATATTGGATATTCCCATCAGGATGACGGGGCGAAAATCAAAATACAAGCTGAGGAGCACGATATACACGAACGTCCACATATATATCAAAATAGAAGGCTGGGTCAGATAACCATATAAAGCGAATACCAGGGTCACCCAATACATGATCACCTTGTCCAGCTTATGCTTCCATACGAGAAACGTCGGCAAGGCGAAAGATACCATACCGTAGATCAGGGTGAGCGTGGCTATTTGGGTCTGTCCCACGATAAGCGCCGATACCGTGCCGATAACCGTCAATCCCCAACATAACAGAAGCATCAGTTTGTTGCGCGTATTCAATGAATGAAGATCCAATAATCTCATCGTCACCCCTCCTCTCCCGGAAAAAGGAAAAGGCCACTTAAGCAAGTGGCCGAAGTTTCCCATTTATCCCCGGCGGCCCGGCTGCCATAGTGGTCCCACCTTAGGCCCGCAGCTTTGCGTCCTTGCCTTTCGGCAAGTTTGCCCTTTCGCTTTTTATACTAAAATTATAGCCTATTCTTCCATTTGCGTTCAACATTATTCGACACAATTCTTAATTTTCCAAAGAAAATCATGCTTGGTTTTCACGGTTTGCCCCCGCATTGTGCGTGGAAGGCTACCGGGGCAGATCGGCGAAGCTGGAACAACGGATGGAGATTGTTCAGGAGTGTCTGGTCAACCGCAAGAGAGTGTTGATCTTCTCGCAGTTTACGGAGATGCTTGGTCTGATCCGGCAGTCGCTGCTGGATGCGGGGATCGATTTCTTCTATCTGGACGGACACACGCCGCCGCGGGAGCGCGTGGATATGACCAGCCGCTTCAACGAGGGCGAGATGGATATCTTCCTCATCTCACTCAAAGCCGGCGGCACCGATTTGAATCTGACTGGCGCGGATACAGTCATCCTGTACGACTGTGGTGGAATCCGGCGGTCGAACAGCAAGCGGCCGATCGGGCGCATCGCATCGGGCAGCGAAACACGGTTCATATCATCCGCATGAGCGAACAGGAACTGCGCCAGATCCTGATGATCTGATCTTCGCCGTCTGATTCCAGGGCTTGCCACCTGTCATGAACAACAAAAGCCTGATCCCTTGATGTCAAGGAATCAGGCTTTTTCGTATTTCTTGCGTTCCTGATGTGCAAGCTATTTATGAATGATGCCAGGATAACGTTGCATGGCTGGATTAGGCTGATACCTGTTTCGCACGGGTCAGGCCCAACGTCTCGACGGCAGAGGTTTCGATCTCGCCGATCAGATCTGGCTTCTTAAGCAGCGATTCGCCATAGGACGGAATCATCTCTTTGATCTTCGGCTCCCAGGCTTTCAGATGCTGCGGGAAACATCTGCGGATCACTTCGAGCATGATGGCCACAGCGGTAGAAGCGCCTGGCGAAGCACCGAGCAATGCCGCGATAGAGCCGTCGGCAGCGCTGATCACTTCTGTGCCGAACAGCAGCGTACCTCTGCCCGCTTGGGTATCCTTGATAATCTGTACGCGTTGCCCTGCGACGACGAGTTCCCAATCCTCACCTCTGGCGTTCGGATAGAACTCGCGCAGTTCCTGCACCCGCTGTTCCTTGGTCAACATGAGTTGCCCGATCAGATAGCGGGTCAACTCGAAGTTTTTCACGCCGGCTGCCAGCATCGTCATCAGGTTATGCGGCTTGATGGATTTGAACAGATCCCACATCGAGCCATATTTCAAGAACTTCGGCGTGAATCCTGCGAACGGCCCGAAGAAGAGAGACGCCTGGCGATCGATGAATCGGGTATCCAGATGCGGCACGGACATCGGCGGCGCGCCGACCGGTGCGATGCCGTACACTTTCGCATGGTGCTGCTTCACGATCTCCGGATCGCGGCATACCATGAACAGGCCGCTCACCGGGAATCCCCCGATTCCCTTGCCTTCCGGGATGCCCGACTTCTGGAGCAGATGCAGGCTGCCGCCGCCTGCGCCAAGGAACACGAACCTGGCTTGATGGCGTTCAACCGCTCCACTCTGGATATTGCGCACGACGACTTCCCAAGAGCCATCGCTCAGACGGCGGATATCATCCACCTGCCGGTTGTAATGAATCGCCACATTCTGCTGTTCAAGATGCTTGAACAGCATGCGGGTCAAAGCACCGAAGTTGACGTCCGTCCCCGATTCGATCCGGGTAGCAGCGATCGGCCCTTGAATCTTGCGATCCTGCATCATGAGCGGAATCCATTCCTTCAACTGATCCGGATCGTCGCTGAACTCCATGCCATAGAAGAGCGGGTTCTGAGACAGCGCTTCAAAACGCTTCCGCAGAAAGGCCACGTTCTTCTCCCCCTGCACGAAACTCATGTGCGGAAGCGGTGTGATGAAGTCCCGCGGATTGCTGATCAGATTGCTCTTGACCAGGTAGGACCAGAATTGCTTGGACAACTGAAACTCTTCGTTGACCTTGATCGCCTTGCTGATATCGATCGAACCGTCCGGCTTCTCCACGGTATAGTTCAGCTCACACAGTGAAGAGTGGCCAGTTCCTGCGTTGTTCCATTCGTTGGAGCTCTCCTCTCCTGCGCTTCCCCGCCTCTCGAATACCGTAATCTCCCAATCCGGAGCCAACTCTTTCAACAGTGAACCCAGCGTGGCGCTCATGATGCCGGCACCGATCAGAATCACATCAGTCTTGGATTGTCTGTTGCTCATTTTGATCGTCCTTTATTTGTAAGATTCGTATCTAAATCATATCTAATCTATTCCATAGTGTACCACTATCAAAGACATAAGCAAGACATATATATATCTTTGTATATACTAAGTATAAGACAGTTGGCTCGGATTTGGTAGCCGGTAAATTACTCTAGAACGCGCATTCTCTACCCGATCCTGAATGCCTTGACCTGATCCCTTAAGGTGAGTGCCAGCTTCGCCAGCAGTTCGGCGCTGCGTGACACACCTTCCATGGAAGCATTGCTCTCTTCGATGGAAGCCGATGTCTCCTCCACTACGGACGCTGATTCCTGGGACAAGGCTGCCAGCTTGTCTATCGCCTCGGCGTAGTCTCCGGATTGCCGCGTGATCCCATCGATCGTCTCTGCGATCGCTGCCAGCTTGTCCGACACCACGGAGATCGACGCGTGTATCTGCTGCAAGGTATCGCCTGTACGGTCGATCTGCTCGGTACCGACTTGGACCTGTGCATATCCTTCCTCCAGGGACTTCACCATAACCAAGGTTTCTTCCTGAATGCTTCCAACGATCGACGTGATGTCATGCGCAGCCTTCGAAACCTGGTCAGCCAGCTTCCTGATTTCCCCGGCTACTACTGCGAACCCGCTGCCATGTTCGCCAGCACGGGCTGCTTCGATCGAGGCATTGAGGGCAAGCAGATTGGTTTGATCCGCGATCGACCGGATCACAAGAACCAGGGTGGAGATCTGCTCCGCTTGCCTGCTCAACTGTTGGATTCGATCGACGGAATGCTTCATCTTCCCATTGATGTCAGCCATCTGCTTCATCGAGCTGTCCATCAGATTCGTCCCTTCTCTCGCCAGAACTTCGATCCCCGCCGCCTCCCCGGAGATCTCTTTGCCGAACCGGTTCACATCGCTGATCCGTTCGGAGAAGAGATGCATATCGTTCTTTAATCTGCCCAGCTCGTTCGCCTCACGATCCACGCCGGAAGCAAGCTGGTCCATCGTCATGGCGATCTGCTCATTGGCTTCCTTCACTTCCAGCGATGAATTCGTCAGGTCTGTGCTTTGGCCGCTAACCGATTCCGCGGCCCGCAGGATGTTGCCGATCATCTCTCGCAGTTTATCCTGCATGCCGTTGATCGCCTGCGCCAGATATCCGATTTCGTCCTGGCGCTGCACATCGATGCGCGAGGTCAGATCGCCTTCGCCGATATGTGTGACCTGTTGCTTCAAGCGATTCAACGGTCTTAACAAACGGTACAGATAGATGAATATCAACACGCAACTGACCAGCGAGATGCCGAGAAGCGTCACAACCAACTGCCATTGCTTCTTCTGCATCGACTTGTAAACATCCGTAATATCGATGTCTGCGGCGACCACTCAGATGATTTCTCCCGAGGTGGACCGGATGGGCGTATAGGCGGATATGGATGTGCCCCATATGCCCGAATGCGAGATCTCCGAATGTGATTCGCCGGTATCGAAGGTGGCCACGATTCCAGGGTAAGCCTCGATCTCTTCTTCCGGATCCCCCAGCAGGGATTCGTTCTCATCCCCTACCGGCAATCCGTCAACCATATAGAAGTATGCATAGCCATCATCCGCCTGGCGTCGGGACATCGTGTACAGATAAGTAAGACCTGCTGATTGTCTGATCTCGTTCAGTTGATCCCTGAGTTCGTAGTAGTAATCATTCTCGCCGGATTCCAAGGTGATCTGCTCGTAGCTCTCGATATCGATCACCTTGCTTGCTTGCTCGATTACCGACTGGGCGATTTGTCCCATCGAATCCACGGCTAGCCTTTCGGTTGATGTGAAACTTATATACGCAATCAGCACACTACTGAGCATGGTCAAGAATAGGACGATCAGGGTGATCCTCGTTCTCAAGTTGGTTCTAAGTCTGTTGCGCAATCTTCTGTCCATGTCATCGTTCCTCCGCTCGTTGTTCATCATTCGAAAGGCCTTATGGTCTACGACTTTCGTAGCACATTTCTCTTAAGTGTACGACAACAGACTCTGGATTGGTAGCCCTTCCACAACCATTCTTTAAAATTTCAACAAGTGCTCATCACGCACGTTTCCCATCAAATTCCAATGCTGGATGTCGCGGCATGCCGATCCATCGAGTTGGCAGTCGTACCTTTCGGCACGTCACGCTCCCCGATCCTGAAGGTGATGGTTGCCTTACTTGGCATGACGCCCACCCAACCATGATGTTGCCGTGTCGGTCGCTGTCCCATTCCCAACCACTTCTGGATGCTAACGGAACCTGGTTCCGCTATTATGCGGTTTCGCCCCTTTTTCCGGTGCCTAACGGAACACAGGTCCTTTATTTGCGGTAATCACGTGGTTTCTTCGTTCCCAAATATCGAATAGCGGAATGTCGTTCCGCTAGCAGTCCGGCAACCCCCGATTTCACCAACATAACGGGTTCTCGTTCCGTTAGCGCTGGCTGACACGCCAAAACAAAAAAAACACTGATCATATCCATAGAGGATCAGTGTTTCCATTCGCAAACTTATCGTCGACGCCCCCGCTTCGCCCCTTGATTCGATCGGGCTGAAATCCGCCCGTTGCCTGAGCGAGGCGAATCACCCGACGGCCCCCCTGCTGCCGTGCGCCGCTTCGCGCTATCGCCAGGTTCAGCGTGCTTACCGTTCCTTGCTGCGCCGCGCCGGCTATCGGACGCTTTCTTCCCCTGTCCCCCGCGGGCGCGACGATCCGCTCTCTCCTCTGCACGCCAAGCGCGATCCTTCCGATGCGTCAGGCCACCATCGCGACTTGCGGGTATGTCACCGGCATTCCCGGCCTTATCCCGAATCCCAGCCGAGCGATCGTTGCGGGCGGCTCTGCCGGAATTGCGGTCACCTCGCCGGGTCGAACCTGATGTGGTCTCGACATCGGCAGACCTCAGCTCAACCGTTCGCCGCTGCAAACGTATACCGATACCCTGCTCGATCTCAGCCAGCACCTGCCGGTCCTTCGCCGCAACAAGTGTAATCGCCTGGCCCGATTCGCCCGCTCGTCCGGTTCGCCCGATGCGATGAATATAGCTCTCCACATCGAGCGGCACATCGTAATTGAATACATGGGTCACGCCTTCCACGTCCAACCCGCGCGCCGCGACATCCGTTGCCACAAGCATCTGCAGCTTCGCTTCCCGGAATCGCCGCATCACTTGCTCCCGCTTCGCCTGCGACAGATCGCCGTGCAGTTCGTCCGAGTGAAAGCCCCGTCGCTGCAAGGCTTCATTTAACGCATGCGCCCGCCGCTTCGTCCGGCAGAAGATGATAGCCAGATAAGGCCGCTGCTCGGTGAGCAGTTGTACCAATGTGTCCTGCTTGCGGCGATCTGTCGTTTCGACGACCCATTGGCGGATCTCCTTGACCGTCACATGTTCAGGTCTGATGGTCACATACGCCGGATCACGCATCAAGCGTTTCGATAGCTCGCGTATCTTCGGCGGCATCGTCGCTGAGAACAGCATCGTCTGCTTATCCTCCGGCGTATGCCTCAGAATGTCCTGTACCTCTGGAAGGAAGCCCATATGCAGCATCTGATCGGCCTCATCCAGGACGAGCATGCGCACATCGGCAAGCGAGATGGTCCGCCTGCGCAGATGATCGAGGAGCCGGCCCGGAGTCGCTACGACGATATGTTGCCGTCCTTGCAGCTTGCGAAGTTGCGATTCCACGTCCTGCCCGCCATACACCGCCAGCGCGTGGATGCCGTTCTCTCCGATCAACTTCTGCAGCTCGCCCGTGATCTGCAAGGCCAGCTCCCGTGTTGGCGTCAGGATCAAGCCCTGTACAACGGGCATCTCGGACCTAACGCGATCAAGCATCGGCAGCACGAACGCCAGTGTCTTGCCCGTGCCCGTCTGCGCCTGACCGATGACATCCCGCCCGGCATAGACGAGCGGGATCGTCTCTTCCTGCACCGGGGTTGGCTGCGTGATTCCCAGTCGCTCCAAGCTCCGAGCAAGTTCTTCCGACACACCCAACTGCCTAAAATCTGACACATGATCCACTCCATCCTGTTATTGCCGATTGGCTCTGATATCACTATTGTGCCACCTAGCTCGTGAAGATACGCTCATCGGACACTCACTCTAAGCAGATCATGTGTGTTTCTCATGCTGGGATCATCCGCTATCCGGGTAGGATACGCTCACCGTATTCCCTCTCCCAGGGCAGCTCAAGCGTCCCTCGCCAGGATCAAGCTCCCTTCACCAGGCGAATATAACGAAACCGGATGAGCAGGAAGTAGATCAGTTGAACCAGCACGAAACCGCCCAGGACGATCACCGACTCCTTAACCAAGGAATAATTGAACATGTGCTGCAGGGCGGTGAGCGCAACCGCGCCATGTACCGTCGCAACCCCGATCGGCACGAGGAACAGGATCGCGAGTTGTTTCGTGATCACACTGGACAACTCTCCATCGGTCAGACCAAGCTTCATGATCGCCGCAAACTTCCGCTTGTCATCCGCCAGGTCGGTGTACAACCGGAAATACAGGAAACTGCCCGCCGCCACGAAGAACACCGCACCGATGAAGAAACCGACAAACAAGATGGCTCCGAAGCTTTGATTCACCTTATGCAGATCATACTCCGTCGCGAAGAACGTATAGCCTTCCGCTCCGGGAAGTGCCTCCGACAGTCTTTTGCCCGCTTGCCTCGTTGCTGGCAAGTTGTCCACTTCGAACGCATGATAACGCATCTTGCGCACCGGCTCCTTGAGGCTGTCGATCAGGTGATCCGGCAGCACGTACATCTGGGTATAGACCGGGAACAGGTAAGACTCCCTGGCATCTATAACGTCTACCTCGACGACCGATGCCGAACCCGCCAGCCGGAGCTGATACGGCTCCTCATTATGCCCAGAGATCAACCCATTGGCATAATACAACTGTAAAGCTTCATGCTCCCCGAGCGCCACCGTCTCCTGTCCCGCTGCGGTGGCGAACGCATTGAACTCGCTGACACTGATCACTTCCACCGCATCATTCGTATCGGCCTGTTCCTGCAGCCTGATAACGCCGCTCACCCGGCGATAGTCGATTTCTTCTTCATAGAGGGTTTTCTCGATCAGCCTGATATGCTGTTCTTCAACATCCTCCGGGTTGCCCCGAAATGACGTGTACTCAAACGCATACGGATTCTCCTGCCTAAATACATTGTTCGTCATCGACCGAAATCCCACCAGCGCGCCAATCGCCGAAAATGCCACCGTCGACAGGATCGCGACGATAAAGAACATCCGCGCATTGTCCTTCATCCGGTACGCCAGATCGGAAAACAACAGCATATTCGTCCTGCGCCAGAACAGATGACGTCTGTTCCGCAAGTATCGGACCAGGTATACGCTCAGTTGCGTGAACAGGAAGTAGGTGCCGATGATAACCACAACCGTCACAGGAATCATCGCCGCCGCGACCATCAAGCCCCGTACCCAGAGAGCGGCAACATAACCGCCGCCCAGCAACAACACCGCGAGCAGCGACAGAAGTGCGGAGGCCTTCGGCTCCGGCTTCGGCTTGTCGCTGCCCCGGATCAGCTCGATCAGGCCCTTGCTGCGAATGATCATGACCGTAAAGATCGAGATTGACATGAAGAGCAGCATAAATGCGCCAAAGGTGAGCAGCACCGCCTCTACGGGGAAATAAAACGGCAACGAGTCATCCAGATCGAGCACATTCTCGGCGATCATCAGGATCAGCTTGGCGGATACCAGTCCGAGTCCGACGCCGCTCAAGGTGGCGAAGAAACCGATCAGGATGTTCTCGAGGAACACCATCAGCCGGAGTTGAAAGCTCGTCATGCCCTGCATCATGAGTAATCCGAATTCCCGCTTGCGCGACTTCAGGAAGGCGCTCATCGAATACAGCACGAAGAAGAACGAGAAGACGTAGATGATCCCTTCCGCCAGGAGCATCCCCTGCGTCACGCCGGAGTTCAGCGAATCGCCTGACAGCTCCGGATGGAAAGCAAACACCGCATAAACGAAGAACACCAGCACCGAGAAGACGCTGCTCAGGAAGTACGCCGCATACGTCCGCATGTTGCGCAGGACGTTGTTAAACGCGAATTGACGAAAGGTCATGTGCGTTCCCTCCCAAGAGCGACAGGACATCGATGATCTTCTGGAAGAAAGCCTGCCGGTTGTCGCCGCGATGGATCTCGTTGTACAGCTTGCCGTCCTTGATGAAGATGACGCGGTGACAGTAGCTGGCGGCCAGCGCATCATGCGTAACCAGCATCATCGTCGTGCCATCGGTTCGGTTGATCTTCTCAAGCGTCTCCATCACATCGCGCGATGATTTGGAATCCAGGTTGCCGGTAGGCTCGTCGGCGAGCAGCAGCTTCGGCGAATGAATGATCGCCCGGGCGATCGCCGTGCGTTGCGCCTGGCCGCCGGAGATCTCGTACGTCCGCTTGCCGAGAATCTGCGTAATGCCGAAGCGATCCGCCAACCGCCTTACCTTCTCCTCCATCACCTTCACCCGCTCGCCTTCCAGCGTCAGCGGCAGCACGATATTCTCCTCCACCGTGAGAGTGTTCAGCAGATTGAAGTCCTGGAAGACGAAGCCCAGCTCCCGGCGTCGGAACTTGGCCAACTGATTGGGACGGAGCCTATGGATGTCCTGGCCATTGATCCAGACATGGCCGGTGGTTGGCTTGTCGATCGTCGCCACCAGATTGAGCAGTGTCGTCTTGCCGCTGCCCGAAGGCCCCATGATGCCGACAAACTCTCCTTCCTCGATCGTTAGAGAGATATCATCAAGAGCGCGATAGGCCACTTGACCGCCGTACACCTTGCTCAGATGCTCGATTTTCAACATTTCCATACCTGTTTTCTCCTTTCCAACTTCCTCTATGATCCGCATTGTATACGAAAGGAGAACAACTTCCCATCGAACTGGCTTTCAACTCTCTTACAATGATGTAAGATTACATCTAAAGGCGTATAAGCCTCCTACAACATCACCGCGAGGTAAGAGCAGAGCCGGTTGGGTGCTGTGCGGACGCGAGCCTCCGTTCGTGTGATGTGAAGATCAGCGTAACGGCCGTGCCTTCGCCGACCTTCGATTCAATCTCCACACGATGTCCGAGGCGAATGCAGATCTCCTTCACCAGATAGAGTCCCATGCCGGTCGATTCTCTAAACTTACGCCCGTTCTCCCCCGTGTAGAAGGGTTGGAACACCCGTTTCAGATCGCTGGCCGGAATGCCGACGCCATAATCCCGAACCGTCAGTCGCGCCTCCCTGCCTTCCACCTGGGACGAGAACAGAATCTTCTGCTGGCTGCCGGATGAGTACTTGATCGCATTGGACAGCAGTTGGTTCAGCATAAAATGCAGCCACTTCGCATCCGAATCCACGAACAGCATCTCATCCACCTGGACATCAGGATATACATGATTGCGAATAAAGGAGCGCTTGTTCTCGTGGATGACCCGCTCCACCGCCTTGCGCAGCGGGACGGGCTCCACGGCGAAGTCATGTTCAAACGCCTCCAGCCTGGCGGCGTAGAGCACGGTCTCCAGCCCCTTGTCGATGCGCTCCGCCTCCTCGCGTATGCTCGCATAACGCGGATCATCCTCGCCCTGCACCGTCAGATGAATGACCGATAGCGGCGTCTTCATCTGGTGCACCCACTGGTTCATAAACGTGATATGATCCCTGCGCTTCGTCTCCCAGATCTTCAGTTGCTCCTTATAGTGCCTATATTGTGAATTGAGCAGATCATCCAGAGCCCGGGCGAGCGGACTCTGGCCGCTCGTCTGCAGCGATTCGTCCAGCGTCGCAAGAGAGCCTGACAATCGACGATAAAACCGTCGATGACTCACGTAGCGATATACGAGATAGGCGGTGAGCAGCAACAGCCCGATGAAGGTGGAATACAGCGCGGTTGGCAGATTGCGATAACCATCCAGCCAATACACGAGCAGGACGAGGAACAGTTGGATGATCTGGATGAGGATCAGAGGAATATGTTCGCGGATAAACAGCTTCATATAACCGCACCTTCATCCCATACGATCTGCAAGCGGTAACCCGCCCCCCGCACCGTCTCGATGCAATTGTCCGCTCCCAGCTCCTTCAGCTTCTTCCTGACGCGCGTCACATTGACATTCAGCGTATTCTCATCAACGAAGGACTGGTCATCCCACAACGCCTCGAGCAGATGCTCCCGACTCGTCACCCGAGGATGTTGCCGCATCAGGCATTCGAGCAGGATGCACTCATTCTTCGTCAGCGACACGGTATGGTCATGTAGGGTCAGCTCCAACCGCTCCGGATACAGCGTGAGCCCGGCCAGCACAACCTTCCGCTCCTCCTGGGCTGGCGCATATTCGCCATAGACCCGCCTAATCTGGCTGCGGATCTTCGCCATCACGACCTCATAGTGAAACGGCTTCGTAATATAATCATCACCGCCATACTCCAAAGCCATCACCTGGTCCATCTCCCCAGCGCGAGCCGATATGAAGATGATCGGGCAGGTGGATACCGTGCGAATCTGTCTGCACCAATAATACCCGTCATACCTCGGGAGATTCACATCGAGCAGCACCAGATGAGGCTGATGCCGGTTGAATTGCTCCAACACCCGGTCGAAGTCATCGACCAGCCGAACCTCATAGCCGTATTTCTCCAGATGTGACCGCAGCAGCTCGGCCAGCTTCGGATCATCTTCACAGATCATTATCCTGTGCGTCATGGAAGGGCTCCTTTCATCCTCTTGCCATCATTTGTCTTTACGAACCATTTTAACACAATCGTCACGGCACTACTTTCCTCACGACAGGTAACACAAACAGCCCCTTCCATTTTTCTTGTTTTTGTTGTATAGTACATTACTGTAGTAATGTACTATGTACCATTCGAGCGGGAGGAGGCGACACTGTGATCTTGCCATCAGACACTTCGAAACCGATCTATGTACAGATTGCCAGTTGGCTGGAGAATGAGATCCTGGCAGGCAACCTGCTCCCTCACGAGAGAATCTACTCCCAGTATCAGCTCGCGGACATGTTCAACATCAATCCCGCGACCGCTGCCAAAGGGCTGACGATGCTGCTCGAGGAGGGGCTCGTGTACAAGAAGCGGGGACTGGGCATGTTCATCGCCGAACATGCGCCGGATCACATACGCAAGAAACGCAGGGAGCAGACATTGCAACAACTCATCCGCGAATTGGTAACGGAGGCGAATAATCTCGGGGTCGAGGAGCGTGAATTACTCGATATGATTAAACTTGCCATTGCCAAGAGAAAGGATGAATCTCCATGAACGTGATTGAATGCCGCGGACTTTCCAAGTCATACCGTAGGAAGCAGGCGCTAAGCAACCTGACATTCACGATCAAAGAGCATACGATAACCGGTGTGATCGGCCGCAACGGTGCCGGTAAAACCACTTTGCTGAAGACCATCGCCGGCTTCTACCGGCCAAGCTCGGGCGAGATCAAAGTGTTCGAGGAACGGCCTTTCAACAGCATCAAGGTTTCCCAGAATATGATCTACATCGACGATCAGATTAATCTTCCCGGCTCCCTCAGCTTGCTCGAAATCCTGCACATGGTAGGCCGCTTCTACCCGAACTGGGACCAGGAACTGGCGGCTCGCATGCTCGATTACTTCTCCCTGAATCCGCAACAACGCCATCATCTGCTTTCCAAGGGACAGCGCAGCACGTTTAACGCAGTCATCGGACTTGCAGCCCGCTGTCCGCTTACGATCTTCGACGAACCAACGACCGGGATGGATGTTGCCATTCGCAAGGACTTCTATCGGGCGTTGCTTAAGGAGTATCTCGCCCATCCGCGGACGATCCTCCTGTCGAGCCATCTTCTTAACGAAATTGAGGATCTGCTCGAAGACGTTCTGCTGATTGATCAAGGGAAGCTCAAGTTGCATCTGCCGATCGATGAATTGAAGGAATATGCCGTAGCCATCGTCGGCACCAAAGACCTCGTCGGTTGGATGACAGCGAAACGGGAAGTTCTCCTTGAGCAACAGACCGGAGTCAACATGTACACCGCCGTAGTCAGGAGAGACGAATCGATCCTGGAGGAGGCACGCCAGCATGGTCTCCAGGTACATCCCGTATCTCCGGAAGATGTCTGTGTATATCTGACGAAACAGACGAAAGGACGGATCGATGATGTATTTAACCGAACCGAACTTTAAACGCATTTTCTGGAATCAATATGTATTCAAGATGAAAGCCCTGAGCGGCGTATTCATTTCGCTTATCCTGGTTCAATTGTTTGCATTTCTGTTATCGCTGGATGGAACCGGCGGTTATAGCGCGGACTACGGGAACTTTGTCATCAGCGTCAAGTTCTTCTCCGGCGACTTAATATCCGTGCTCACGTTATGGTGGGCAGTAATCGCAGGATTCGGCCTAACGCTCCGAAGCTATCGCGAAACCGACTTTCTCTTGGTTACGAATCGGGCCACGGGCCACCTGTCCATGATCGCCTTGTTGCTGACAGCCAGCCTGTATGCGGGGATCACCACGCCGTTGCTCGGCTTCTTCCTGAGGCTCGTTGTTTATTGGCGGAACATGAATGTCGTCATCGGCGAAGTTGCCCCGCCGCTGGATCAATTGCTTATGAGCCTGCCCGTCACGGCGTGTTACGCCGCTCTCTTCTCCTGCCTCGGGTATGCGGCAGGGATGCTGTTCCACTATGATAAGGGGCTGCTCGGCATTCTGATCGGAGGATACATTGCGTTATTGTCCATCCCGTCGACGAACGGCTTCATCCTGAATGTCCACCGGTTCTACAACGCAGAATCCTCTGTCCTGCTGTTCATCGCCAAAGTGGTCCTGACCGTGTGCCTGGTCTATGCGTTCATCATCATCTTGACGAATCGAATGGAGGTGCGGCAATGAGCAGTTTGTTCGGCATCCTGTTGTTTATTGGCGGAGTATGGGTTCTGATCAGGATTACCCGCAGATTGTGGATATTCAGGGGACGAGTGTTGAGGCATCTGATCGTCGTCTATCTCGCTCTCTTGCTGCTCTCCGTTCCGCTGCTCTATCTGGTGCCGGAAGCCAAGGTGGACACCGATCGCCGGGAAACCATGCGCCAGTTACAGGAATCGTCCAATCTGTTCAAGGAGGCGATCCAGCAAGGCCAATTGCCCTCTGAGAAGCATATGCGTGAACTTCATAGCTGGGACTTCCGTTATGAGCATGCTGAACTTGCGATTGTTCCGGATAACTGGGAGGACAATATATGGGTGTTGGTCAAGAAAAATCCCGACCTGTCTGAGGGTGAGGTGCGTGTTACGTATTATTCGACTCCTTACTTCTATGTGGAGGGAGGGATTGATTTTACCCATCTGCTGAAGCCACCCGTGGTAGTACCAGAAGGGGATAAACTGATCGTGTCGTATCTGAAACCGAGTGTGAAGGTGGATCTGATAAAGTTCAGGCCGGTCTCCCATCTCCAACCATTTACCGGGAAAGATCCTCATCCAAACAGCCAAACGGTGATATGGGGCGAGGAACTCCTCTATCTGGAGGTTCCGGAGCAACTTACGATTCACGCGAACAACGAGATCAAGCTGAAATATATGGATGAATAGCGTATTACGCTGTCATCCGATGATTAGGGATGGTGCAATCAAGCATCATCCTTTTCTTATTCCCCCCTAACTTCCATAATCTATATTTTCTGTAGTATAAACTGTAATTTTTAAAGTGAACACGTGTTCAGCCGCATTTATCATGATGGATAGAGAAAGGAGGTGCGGGCCGCATCATCTTGCAAACGCTTTAATTTTATACAGAGTAAGGAGGACGAACATGCCCAATAAGATGTCAAAGAAGCTACTGGCATTCATCTGCAGTCTTGCGTTGATCTTCGCCTCATGGCCGCTTGGCGTATGGGCTGCGGAGGAGGACGAAGACAGCGGAAACATCATCTATCACATGCAGAAGGACCCCGGTATCGCTCTGGCAGACGAAGACTCCAGCTTCGTCTACACGGACCACCTGATGAACAGTGGCGGGGGACCTAAGATCGTCTCTTACAACGGCGGCAAGTCGATTCACGTGGCGGACCGAACTGACAACTGGAACGGCGTGGATATCAGACTGAACTCGCTTAATTTGGAGCCTGGCGTGGAATATACCTTCACCGTGACAGGCCATGTGTACGGAACGACGCCTCCTCCTGGATCGGAGCTGGTCTTCCTCAACCCGAACGCCTTCGGTCGGTTCGGCAGTTATCAGCCGTTGACGACTCAACCGATGATCGAAGACGACTTCACTATCCAGTACAAAACCACTTTCACGGCTGCCGATATCGCCGCCCTGAAAGGTGATTCGTACTTCCGTACGCAGACGAACGATATGGCGAAGAACGTCCCGTTCTATGTCGATGACATCATCATCACCAAGGCCGTGCCTACTGTCATCTATGACTTGCAGAAGGACCCGGGCATATCCGGCGCCGTTGATGGATCAGCGTTTAGCGGTACCGACTATCTGACGAACAGCGGTGGCGGCACGCGCTCCATCGTCTCCTACAACGGCGGCAAGTCTATCTATCTGACGAACCGGGAAGCGGATTATTTCGCAGTGGACATCAAACTGAGCGCACTCGGTTTATCTCCGAACATGGAGTACACCTTCACCGTCAGCGGCCACATTGATGAGGATGTGGGTGTGCCAAGCGGATCGCTGATTGTACTCAGCAACCCGAACCCATTCGGTCCATACGGACAATATCAATGGCTCGTCAACAGTCCGATTGTGAACGGCGAGTTCACGCTGGAATACAGGGCGGTGTTTACGGCTTCGGCCGTCGCCGGAATCAAGGGCGATTCCTACTTCCGCATCCAGACGAGTTCGGAGGCCAGCACCCTTCCGTTCTATATCGACAATATCACGATTACCGAGATGCCTTCTGCGGAGGAGCCGATTGATCCGGAATGGGATCTCACACTCGATTCCCTGTATGAGACTTACAAGAACGATTTCCTGCTCGGCAACATCGCCTCGCCTTCACAGGTCGATGATGACGAGTTCGTCGAGATGTTCAAGCACCACTACAACGTCGTCACTGCCGAGAACCATATGAAGCCCGAAGCGCTCAGCCAAACCAAAGGCGTCTACACCTTCGAGAATGCCGACAAGCTGGTGGACTGGGCACTGGCTAATGGAATCAAGGTTCACGGCCATGTGTTGATCTGGCACTCGCAGACGGCCGCCTGGTTGAACAGGACCGCAACAGGCCAGCCGCTCACTCGCGCAGAGGCGAAAGAGAACCTCGAGGACTATATCGAGAACGTCGCTGGCCATTTCCAAGGCAAGCTCATCTCCTGGGACGTGGTAAACGAGGCGTTCGCAGACGGTGTATCGTTCAACGGTAACTGGAAAGACAGCCTGCGCAAGAACTCGCCATGGTACCTCGCTTATGCCAACGGGGCGAACGAGGCAGCCGGCGAGAGCGGCGCGGACTACATCTACGACGCATTCGTACAAGCCCGTCTGGTTGATCCGGACGCGACGCTGTATTACAACGACTACAACGAAGAGGCTCCTTCCAAGCGCGATGCGATCGCGGCGATGGTTGAGGACCTCAACGCGAAGTGGGCGAATGACCCGCGCAACACCGATCCGGACCGCCTGCTCATCGAGGGTATCGGTATGCAATCCCACTTCTTCACCGATTCCCTGAGCCTCGAAAACGTCGAGAACGCAATCAAGCGTTACATTGAGACCGGTGCGGTCGTCACCGTTTCCGAGCTCGACATCCCGTATGGCAACTACAGCAATTTCGAGAGCCGGACAACTCCTCTCACCCATCAGGAAGAGGTCATCCAGGCGCAGAAATACGCCCAGCTCTTCCAGATCTACAAGAAATACGCTGATTCGATCGAGCGCGTCACCATCTGGGGCATCGCCGATCCATATAGTTGGCGTGCCGCAGGCTACCCGCTCCTCTTCGACAGACAACACGCTGCCAAGGAAGCCTATTATGCGGTGATCGATCCGGATGGTTACCTGGCCGATAACCCTCCGCTTCCGCCGCCAGTGCTGCCGGAAGCAAGCGCCATGAGGGGCACGCCGACCATCGATGGGGAAGCGGACGCGATCTGGAATATCGCGCCTAAGATTAACGTGAACAAGCGGCCGGATGGCCAAGCGGTGGATGGAGCATCTGCTGTGGTCAGAACGCTGTGGGATGACGAGTACCTGTACGTGTATGCGGAGATTGCTGACCCCGAACTGAACAGCGATTCCCCGAATCCATGGGAGCAGGATTCCATCGAGGTGTTCATGAGCGAGACGGTTCACCGCAGCTCTGAATACCGAGACGGTGACGGGCAATATCGCGTCACCTACGAGGGCAATGAGTCGTTCAGGAGCGACAGCATGGGAGAAGGCTTCGAATCGGCGGCGAAGATCGTGGACGGCGGCTACGTCGTGGAGATGAAGATCCCGTTCAGGGTGATCGAGCCGAAAGTTGGCACGGTGATCAGCTTCGATGTGCAGATCAACGATGCCGCTAAGGACAGAGGCCGACTGCTCACCACATGGAGCGATCCGAAGGCGAACGGCTACAACACGACGGAGAACTGGGGCGAGCTGACGCTCACCGAACCTGGACGAGGACCGTCACCTGCACCATACGTTCCTGGTTTGCCGGTTGAACCGTCCATTGAAGTGAAGGATGGCAATGTCATCCTCACTCCGAGCGTTCAGGTGAAGGATGGGGTTGCCTCGACCAGCATTCCGGACAGCGCCCTGGATCGAGCTTTCGAGCAAGCGAATGCGAATGCCGAAGGCAAGAAACTGGTCACGATCGAAGTTCCGCCGCAAACGGATGCCACTTCTTACGAAATCGAACTGCCACTGGCGAACCTTACGAGCTCTGATGACACGGTCATCTCGATCAAGACAGAGCAGGGTACCGTGGACTTGCCGGGAGACATGTTCGCAGATTCGGACACCGACTCCGCGGACAAGATCACGATTCGCATCTCGGAAGCTTCCACCGACAAGCTTGGTGCCAACCTCCGTGCTCAAATCGGCGATCGGCCGGTGATCAGCATCGAGGCGGTGCTTGGCGGAAAGGTCGTTGAGTGGAACAATCCGAACGCTCCGGTTACCGTATCCGTGCCTTATACGCCAACGGCGGAAGAAATGGCGAACCCGGACGCGATCGTCATCTGGTATATCGATGGCCAGGGCAGAGCAACCGTCGTGAAGAATTCCCGTTACGATGCCGCTTCCGGTATGGTCATCTTTACGACGACGCACTTCAGCGATTTCGCGGTCGTATTCAACTACAAGACGTTCACCGACCTGGCGAACGTACCTTGGGCGAAGCAGGCGATCGATGCGATGGCCGCAAGAGGTATCATCAGCGGCACTTCCGCAACCAGCTTCTCGCCAGGGACAGCCATCAAGCGGGCGGACTTCGTGAAGCTGCTCGTCAACCTGCTTGAGCTTGAAGATACCGGCGAGTCTGTCCAAGCCTTCGACGATGTCAGCTCCTCCGCTTCCTATGCGGATGCGGTGAACATCGCTAGACAGCATGGCATCGTAAGAGGCAAAGGCAATAACCTGTTCGGGCCGAATGACACCATCACCCGCCAAGATATGATGGTGATGGTGATGCGCGCTGTAACGGCGGCAGGCATGGAACTCACCGCTTCCGGATCACTCAGCAGGTTCAGCGACGCTTCCCTTGTCTCGGACTATGCGCGCGACAGCGCAGCCGCGCTTGTATCTGCGGGTATCGTAAACGGTACCGGCAGCAAGCTGAATCCACAGGGCACGCTCACTCGCGCAGAAGCAGCGGTGATCCTCTACCGCCTGTGGAGCAGAATATAATGTGATGGTGAATAGACGGTCAGGATGGTTATGTCCTGACCGTCTTCTGCTATCTTCATGGCGGATCCCGATCTGGGGCACACCATCGCGATCAGCTTCCGTGTATATTGTGAATATTTTCACAATATGTTCGCACTCAAACGCTTACACTGGGAAAAAATCACAGTTAACCTCATCCAAACCTGGCATGCTAGAGGTGTAAAAGCTCAATGCAAGGAGGCGGAGAGAAATGGCTGTCAAAGAATCAAAGGTCAAAGAAATGGGCAGCGCGGCAGAACAGGTGAACAGGCTCGTCGAACGGGCGCGCAAGGCACAGGAGCAGTTCATGCAGCTCGATCAGCAGCAGATCGACAACATCGTGCAGGCGATGGCGCTGGCAGGTCTCGACAAGCATATGGTGCTGGCGAAGATGGCCGTTGAGGAAACGGGCCGGGGTGTGTACGAGGACAAGATCACCAAGAATATCTTCGCAACGGAGTATATCTATCACAGCATCAAGAAGAACAAGACGGTCGGCGTAATCGAAGACAATCCTTATGAACGCTATCAGATGGTCGCGGAACCGGTCGGCATCATCGCCGGCGTCACGCCGGTAACCAACCCGACATCGACGACGATGTTCAAGTCTCTCATATCCGTTAAAACACGCAATCCGATCATCTTCGCGTTCCATCCGTCGGCGCAGCGCTGCAGTGCGGAGGCAGCACGAGTGCTGCTGGAGGCAGCGGTTAAGAATGGCGCGCCGGAGCATGCGATCCAATGGATCGAACAACCGTCCGTCGAGGCCACGCAGCTCCTGATGAACCATCCGGACGTCAAGCTCGTGCTGGCAACCGGCGGCGCCGCGATGGTCAAGGCCGCATACAGCACCGGCAAGCCAGCGCTTGGCGTCGGACCAGGGAACGTGCCATGCTTCATCGAGAAAACCGCCAATATCCGGCAAGCGGTGACCGACCTCATCCTGTCCAAGACGTTCGACAATGGCATGATCTGCGCATCCGAACAGGCGGTCATCATCGAAGAACCGATCTACGAACAGACGAAACGGCAGATGATCGAGCTCGGCTGTTACTTCCTGAACAAGGAGGAGATCGAGAAGGTATCGCAGCTCGTGATCAATCAGGAGAAATGCGCGGTGAATCCGGTGATCGTAGGCCAGCCGGCCACCAAGATCGCAGAATTGGCAGGCATCACCGTACCGGCTTCAACCAAGATTCTGGTCGCCGAGCTGACAGGAGTTGGCCCGAAGTATCCGTTGTCCGCCGAGAAGCTCAGCCCGGTACTCGCTTGCTACAAGGTGAAGAATGCGGACCAGGGCATCGAGCGGGCAGCCGAAGTCGTCGCCTACGGCGGCATGGGACATTCATCGGTCATTCATTCGCAGGACGATGCCGTCATTCAACGATTTGCTGAGAGGCTGCAAACGGGGCGGGTGATCGTTAATTCTCCGTCTTCGCATGGTGCGATCGGCGATATTTACAATACGAACCTGCCTTCCCTGACGCTAGGCTGCGGTTCGTACGGCTCCAACTCGACAACGGCCAACGTGAGTGCGGTCAATCTGCTGAACATCAAGCGCGTCGCCTACCGGACGGTGAATATGCAGTGGTTTAAGGTGCCGCCGAAGATCTACTTCGAGAAAGGCGCCACGCAATATCTGGAGAAGATGCCTGACATCAACCGCATCGTGATCGTGACCGACGAGATGATGGTGAAACTCGGCTATGTGGAACGGGTCGAATATTTCTTGCGCAAGCGCACCAAGCCGGTTGCCATCGAAGTGTTCTCCGATGTTGAGCCCGATCCGTCAGTCGAAACGGTGGAACGCGGCACGCTGCTCATGGAAGCCTTCCAGCCTGATTGCATCATCGCGCTCGGCGGCGGATCGCCGATGGATGCGGCCAAGGCGATGTGGCTGTTCTACGAATACCCGGACACGAATTTCCATGCGATGAAGCAGAAGTTCCTGGACATCCGCAAACGGGTGTACAAATACCCCCGTCTCGGCCTGAAGGCCAAGTTCGTCGCCATCCCGACAACATCGGGAACTGGCTCGGAGGTGACATCGTTCGCGGTCATCACGGACAAGAAACACGGCAATACGAAGTATCCTCTGGCCGACTATGAGCTGACGCCCGATGTGGCCATTGTTGATCCCGACTATGTGCTCTCGCTCCCGAAGACAGCGGTCGCCGATACAGGCATGGACGTGCTGACGCACGCGATCGAGGCCTACGTCTCGGTGATGGCCAACGACTATACGGACGGTCTGGCGATGCAAGCGATCAAGCTCGTTTTCGAAAACCTGGAGAAATCCTATCTCACAGGCGACCCGAAGGCTCGCGAGAAGATGCACAACGCTTCGACGATTGCCGGCATGGCCTTCGCCAACGCATTCCTCGGCATCAACCACAGCTTGGCGCACAAGTGGGGCGGGGAATATCATACGGCGCACGGCCGCACCAATGCGATCCTCATGCCGCACGTCATCCGCTATAACGCGCAGCGCCCGACGAAGTTCGTGTCGTTCCCGAAGTACGAGGCGTACATCGCCGACCAGCGCTACGCCGAGATCGCCAGAATGCTCGGACTTCCGGCTCGCACCGTAGAAGAAGGCGTGAACAGCCTGATCAACCGCATCCGCGAGTTGAATCGGACGCTTGGCATACCGGAGAAGTTCCAGGACCTCGGCATCGATCCGGCAGACTTCGAAGCGAAGGTGGACTATCTGGCCGACCGGGCTTTTGAAGACCAATGCACGACTGCCAACCCGCGCCTGCCGCTCGTCTCAGAACTTGCGGAAATATACAGAAACGCCTTCTACGGAAGGTTCTAATAGCAAGCACTATCAGAGAAGAACCGGCAGGAAAGCACAAAATGAACTTTGGCACCACGATCACGATTGATATCCCGTTAGATACCACGACATAAACATATACGGACCAGACCCGGGCTCGGGCTTCAGAGAAGCTCCGGGTCTTTCTTTGTGTGTGGCGGCTTGCTTCTCTCCAGTCCGAACATTCGTCCAGGCTCGGTTCGGGAGTATCCGATTCGTCTGAGCGAGAAACAAGCATTACCCAAGGTGACTTTGATTGATTTCATTGGATATCCGCCTGCCTCATGCTTTGGATGACTGAGTTGCCTCACAAGTTTTTCTGAAATACATTATATTTTTGTTGTATCGGAATAATTATTTATTGTTTTTCGATAAATCTTGTGATATCGTTCCAGGTAGAACATTCATAATGAGGTGTTGGTTTATGGAACGAGGTCAGACGCTTTTCCTGAAAATAACCGTGGTTGTGCTAAGCTTGCCGGTGCTTGCTCTGTGTATCTTCTGGCTACCCGGCATTGCTGAGGATGCGGTCGGTCACTTCCCAAAGTGGATGGCCTGGCCGGTCATCATCGGCATGTATGCGTCCGCAATTCCTTATTTCTTCGCTCTGTACCATGCCTTCTGCCTGTTAAACCTGATTGACCGGAACGATGCGTTCTCGGAAAGTTCCGTGAAGGCTCTTAAGAAGATCAAACACTGCGCCTTCACGATCACGGTCATCTATCTGCTGATATCACCGCTCCTGTACCTGATGGCGGAACTGGATGATGCGCCTGGCATCCTCGCCTTCGGACTGGGGATCGCGTTCGGCTCTGCGGTGGTTGGAGTGTTCGCCGCTGTACTCCAGAAGCTGCTCCGCAGCGCAATCGATATGAAGCAAGAAATCGACCTGACGGTCTGAGGTGATAATACGATGACGATCATCATCCATATCGACGTGATGTTGGCCAAACGGAAGATGAGTGTTACCGAGTTGTCAGAGAAAGTTGGCATCACGATGGCCAACCTGTCCATACTCAAGAACGGCAAGGCCAAGGCGATCCGATTCTCGACTCTGGATGCGATCTGCAAGGCATTGGACTGCCAACCCGGAGACATCTTGGAGTACCGGGATGACGGAGAAGACTATGATTCAGGGGTTTCGGGGGAGCAGCCCTGAGGGATCACTTCATATCAGCAGGTCTGCCACGCACACCCAATACTTCCTATCGCCAGATCGGTTATCGATATGTCAATAGCGCACTCGGCAATCGTGAAAGGAGTAGGTCTGTTATGTCTGCCCCGCAGCTAAATACCCTACGCAAACCAGAACACCTATTAACGAGGCGATTCGTTCATATCCTCATGCAGCTCATTCGCTTCGGATGGCAACAGGCGCTGTCCTGTATATTCCCTGTGGTCATTTTCGCCTCACTCGCCCTGACGAAACTGGTTCCGCTTCCCTGGCTGCCGCGATATGACTGGTTGCTCCTCATCTGCCTGGCGATGCAAGTATGGATGGTTCGCTCTGGTCTGGAAACGCGCGATGAACTGAAGGTGATCACCGTCTTCCACTTGATCGGACTCGCACTGGAACTGTTCAAGGTACACATGGGCTCCTGGTCATATCCGGAGGAAGGCTGGACGAAGGTTGGTGGCGTTCCGCTTTACAGCGGATTCATGTATGCCAGCGTGGCGAGCTATATGTGCCAGGCATGGCGGCGCCTCAAGCTCGGGCTGGTGAACTGGCCAACGCTCTGGATCGTCACCCCGCTTGCCGCCGCCATCTATCTGAACTTCTTCACCCATCATTTCTGGATCGATATTCGCTGGTGGCTCGCTGGCCTTGTGCTCATCGTATTCTGGCGGACATCGATTACCTTCGCAGTCGGAGAACGCCGTTACCGCATGCCGCTCGCCCTCTCCTTCGTGTTGATCGGATTCTTCATCTGGGTTGCGGAGAATGTGGCTACCTTCTTCAGCGCCTGGCAATATCCGAACCAATCCGACGTCTGGCGCATCGTGCATCTGGGCAAGATCAGCTCCTGGCTGCTGCTTGTCATCGTCAGTTTCTTGATCGTCGCTGCTCTGAAACAGGTGAAAGAACAGCGAAACCCATAGATCTTATGCGTTCTTTATAGTGATATAAAAAAACAGGAGAGGCAACTCCCTCTCCTGTTCTGCTGTTAGCCTGATCAGATCGCCGTGATACCGCCGTCCACCACGAATTCTGCGCCGGTCGTATAGCTAGATTCATCCGATGCCAGGAACAACACCAGATTCGTCACTTCCTCCGGTTGCGCGATCCGTTTGAGCGGAATCGACTTAGCGAACTCCTGAATAGCCGCCTTGGCGTCTTCCTGTTCAATCATCGGAGTGGCGATCACGCCTGGGTGTACCGAGTTCACGCGGATGCCATAGTAGGAGCATTCCACCATGGCCGCCTTCGTCATGCCGCGCACCGCAAACTTGGTATCCGTATAACCGATCGCCCCACCAACGAGCCCGTTGATGGACGAAATGTTCACGATCGAACCTCCGCCCGCCTTCTGCATCGAAGGGATCACCGTCTTCATCCCAAGGAAAACAGACACCTGGTTGATGTCAACGATGCGGCGATACTCTTCCAGAGACATCTGCAGGATCGATTTGGCCACCGAGATTCCCGCATTATTCACCAGTACATTCACCGGACCGAACTTTTCCTCCGCTGCTGCGAGCACCTTCGCCCAATCTTCCTGGTTGGTTACGTCATGCTTGACGAAAAGCGCGTTCTCACCCAACTCTGCGGCGAGTTTGGCACCCTTCTCTTCGAGAATGTCCGTCAGAACAACCTTTGCTCCTTCTTCTACGAAACGCTTTGCGTGCGCAGCGCCCATGCCTTGGGCAGCACCTGTGATGATTGCAACTTTGCCTGCCAAACGTGCCATAATGTCTGCCTCCTTGAAGTATGTAAAATTTGCGTACAAGTCTAATCTTACTCTTACATGGTCAAACTATGCAATGACGAACGTCAAGGACAAACGTTACCCAAAGGAGGCAACATGTATGTTTTTCTATTAGAAAGAATTAATCAATATGATCGTCCCCGACAAGCCAGATCCCGCAGCAGCCAAAGTGTTGCAAGAAGTCCTTGGCGGACGCTTCGGTGAGATGCGAACGATGATGCAGTTTTTCTTCCAGAGCAGCAACTTCCGAGGACCGGCCTTGCAGTATCGTGACTTGATCCGAAACGTGTTTCTAGAGAAGATCAGTCATGTCGAGCTTGCGCTGGCAATGGAAATCCGATATCATCGGCCCGTGATTCTGAGGTTATGATAAACTATTCTGAGGAGAAATCCTGACTGGATCTGGTGATGGGAGGATGGTGGATGATCAAGATTGGACTGGCCGGTTGGGGCGATCATGACGACCTGTATCCGGCAGGAACGCCTTCCAGCGACAAGCTGCGAATCTATAGCCGACACTTTCCGATCGTGGAGGTGGACAGCTCGTTCTATGCCGTGCAGCCGGAGCGCAACATCCGCAAATGGCTGCAGGATACGCCCGAGCACTTCGGCTTCATCTTCAAAGCCTATCAAGGCATGACGGGACATTCACGTGGCCGGATTCCTTACGATTCAGCAGATGCGATGTTTGATGACTTCAAGCTGTCGATCGGCCCGGTCCATCAGGCCGGGCGTCTGAAGGCGGTATTGTTCCAATATCCGCCGTGGTTCGATTGCACGAGACAACACGTCGAGCTGCTGAAGCGGACGAAGGCACGAATGGGCGATCTGCCTGTGGCACTGGAGTTTCGTCACCAGTCCTGGTTTCGCCCCGATTACATCGAGAAAACGCTGGCGTTCATGGAGCAGGAAGGCTGGATTCACAGCATCTGCGATGAACCACAGGCGGGCGAAGGCTCGGTACCGACGATCGAGCGGGTTACCTCACAGACGCGCTCCATCGTCCGTTTTCATGGCCGCAACACGGAAGGGTGGAACCGCCAGGGGCCGGGCGACGAATGGCGTGCCGTCCGTTATCTCTATCACTACAGCGAGGCCGAGCTCATGGAATGGACGGAGCGGCTTAAGAGACTGCAAGAGACATGCGAGGAGATCTGCGTGATCTTCAACAACAATTCCGGCGGACATGCCGCGCGCAATGCGAAGGATCTGCAGCTTCTAATGGGACAGGAGGCGGAACCGCTCCCGCCGCGGCAGATGGAGCTGTTGTAGGAGCAACGGGCAGCGAGGAGAACAGCAAACATCGCATAAGAAAACCGGTTCTTTCGCTTCCAAGCGAAAGAACCGGATTGGAAAGAGGATAGCATTACTTGATCACGACGTAATCCAGATCCACCAGCTTCGCATAGGTGACGATCTGGTCGGTCGTCAGGTTCAGCGAAACGACTGTATGATGGCCGCCGCCATGCTCGATCCATGTTCTGACCGCATCCTGGAAGTTCGGCTTCACCTTCCACAGAACGCGGGCAACCGGCAGCTTCGGAGCCGGAACCGTCGGCTCGAACGCGGTGACCTCTTGAATGAGCAGCTTGAAGTGAGTGCCGAAGTCCGCCATCGATACGACGACGCCTTCCCCCGCTTTGCCATCGAACACGAGACGAGCCGGATCTTCGCGGCCTCCGATGCCAAGCGGCGCTACAAGGATGCGCGGACGATTCGCAGCGAGGCTCGGGTCGACTTCGAGCATATGGGCTTGCAGGATCGATTCCTGGCCGGCTGCCAGCTCGTAAGTGTAATCCTCCATGAAGCCCGTATTCTGATTATGGCTCATCACCTTCAGCAGGCGATTAAGAGCGGCTGTCTTCCAGTCGCCTTCACCGGCGAAGCCGTAGCCCTGCGCCATGAGGCGTTGCACCGCCAGACCCGGAAGCTGGCGCATGCCGTGCAGGTCTTCGAAGTTCGTGGTGAACGCGTTATAGCCGCGCTCATCGAGGAAACGCTTGAGGGCGATCTCATAGCTCGCCTGGATGCGGACGCTCGCCTCCCAGTCTTCCTTGCTGTAGTTGCCGTAGTCAAAATCATACAGCTCCGCATACTCCGCCATCAGCGCGTCAATTTCCTGTTCGGTAACAGCCTTGACGTACTCCACCAGGTCGCCGATACCGTAGTAATCCACAGTCCAACCGAACTGAATCTGTGCTTCCACCTTGTCCCCTTCGGTAACGCCCACATTGCGCATGTTGTCGCCGAAACGTGCCACCTTGATGTTGAAGCTCTCATTGTACGCAACGGCCACGTCCATCCAGTCTGCGATCTGCTTCTGCACCTCTGGACGCTCCCAGTAACCCACGACCACCTTGTTATTCTTCTTCAGGCGGGCATTGATGAAGCCATATTCGCGGTCACCATGCGCGGCCTGGTTCAGGTTCATGAAGTCCATGTCGATCGTCGGCCAAGGGATGCTCTCGTTGTACTGGGTAGCCAGGTGGAGGAGCGGCTTCTGCAGCAGCTTCGTGCCGCGAATCCACATCTTCGCAGGCGAGAACGTATGCATCCAGGTGATAACGCCCGCCACCTCATCGCGATAGTTAACCTCTTTCATGATACGAGTGATCGTATCAGCGCTGACAGCAAGATCCTGCAGCACGATCGGATAAGGGAGCACACCGCTGCTATTGAGGGCATCCGTCATCCGCTGCGCATGCGCCTTGACTTCCGCCAGCGCCTCTTCCCCATACAGATGTTGTGAACCTACGACGAACCAGAACTGCTTCGATGCTGTTGACATGCTTGACCATCCTTTCTTCATTCATTCCATCAATCTATCAGTAATCCGTCAGTGACCGGACTTCTGCCCATAGTAGGCATTCTTGCCGTGCTTGCGCAGGTAGTGCTTGTCGAGGATACCCTGCGGCAGCTCCTTCGCGAAGCTGTTCAGTTGTCTGGCGTACAGGTTCATCATGCACACCTCTTCCAGCACCACGCTGTTGACGACGGCCTCATGCACATTCTTGCCCCAGGTGAACGGCGCATGTCCCTGCAACAGAACTGCCGGAACCGCCATGACGTCGATACCGCGCGTCTCGAACGTTTCGATGATGACGCGGCCTGTCTCATATTCGTATCCCCGGTCAATCTCCTCTTGCGTCAGGAAACGGGCGCATGGGACCGGACCATAGAACGTATCGGCATGCGTCGTGCCCATGACCGGCACATCCAGACCCGCTTGTGCCCAGATCGTCGCCCAAGTCGAGTGTGTATGCACGATGCCGCCGATCTGCGGATAATGCTTATACAATACGGCATGCGTGGCCGTATCGGAAGAAGGTCTTAGGTTCCCCTCCACAACATTGCCGTCTAGATCCACGACCACCATATCGCTCGGCTTCAACTTCTCGTAATCGACTCCGCTCGGCTTGATGACGAACAGTCCGCTTTCCCGGTCGATGCCGCTGGCATTGCCCCAGGTGAACTTGACGAGTCCGTGTTTCGGCAGCGCCAGATTGGCTTCATATACTTCTTCCTTCAATTGTTCCAACATTGTTTTATGCCTCCCAGTTTTCCAGCAGATGTTCTACGGCAGCCCGTTCAATGGCAAGCCCGGCACGGTACCGTTCGATGAAGGTTGCGAAACCTGCAACATCGGTCGCATCGGGTTTCAGTTCAGTGCTCTCGACGCCCTGGAACACCTTCTGATCGAGGAAGTCCTCCAGGCTCTCCCCTTCTTCCTTCGCGCTCATGTAGGAAGCGAGAAGCGCCATGCCCCATGCACCGCCCTCGCCGGCAGTCGACATGACGGATACCGGCACATTCAGCGCGGCAGCCAGCAGCCGCTGCCCGACGACAGGCGTCTTGAACAGGCCGCCATGAGCGAGTATGCTGTCGATCGCCACCCGTTCCTTCTCTGTCAGGATGTCCATTCCGATCTTCAGTGCCCCGAAAGCTGTATATAGATGCGTGCGCATGAAGTTGGCGAGGTTAAACCGGCTCTTCGGCGAACGGACAAACAACGGACGGCCTTCCTCCAGACCGGTGATGTTCTCGCCCGACAGGTATCCGTAGCTGAGCAAGCCGCCACCATCCGGATCAGCCTCCAGCGCCTTGTTCAGCAGCACGCTGAACAGCTTGCCAGAGTCCGATCCATAACCCATCGCCTCAGCGAACTCGCGGAACAGATCCATCCACGCATTGAGATCGCTGGAGCAGTTGTTGGCGTGCACCATCGCGACAGGGCTGCCGCTCGGCGTCGTCACCATGTCGATCTCCGGATAGACACCTCCAAGGTCTTTCTCCAGCACGATCATCGCAAACACCGAGGTGCCGACGGAGATATTGCCCGTCCGCTTCCTCACGCTGTTCGTCGCCACCATCCCCGTTCCGGCATCGCCTTCCGGCGGACACAGAGGAATGCCCGGCTCAAGATCGCCTTCTGTGTCCAGCAGGGCTGCGCCAGACTCGGTCAGCCGGCCTGCCTCTTCGCCAGCCAGATATACCTTCGGCAGGAGATCCTCCAACTTCCACGGATAACCTTTGTCCGCGATCAGCGCATTGAACTTCTCGATCATGCCCGCGTGATAGTTCAGCGTGGCCTCATCGATCGGGAATATACCGGAGGCATCGCCGATGCCGACCGCTTGATTGCCTGTCAAGAGCCAATGTATGTATCCGGCGAGCGTCGTAAGATGAGCTACGCGCGGCACATGATCCTCTTCATTCAGGATCGCCTGATACAGATGAGCGATGCTCCAACGCTCTGGAATGTTGAACTGGAACAGCTCCGTCAGTTTCCTGGCGGCCGGACCGGTCGTTGCATTGCGCCAGGTGCGGAACGGAACGAGCAACTGACCTTGCTTGTCGAAGGCCATGTAGCCGTGCATCATCGCGGAGAAACCGATGGAGCCAACCTTCGTCAGCTTGATGCCGTACTTCTCGCTGACTTCCCGCTTCATCTCGCGATATGCCGTTTGCATGCCCGCCAGGATGTCCTCTTGATCGTATGTCCAATACCCGTCCTTGAGCTGGTTCTCCCATTCATAGCTGCCGGTTGCAAGTGTCCGGAAACGACGATCGATCAACACCGCCTTGATCCGCGTGGAACCAAACTCGATGCCGAGCGATGTATCGCCCCTTGCGATCGCTTCAGCCGCGTTAGTCTGAACCTGATTCATGTCACGCATATCCCCTTTCCGTTCGGGATGTTTGGTAGCTGCTGCCCGCGCCGATCTAAGAATGCGCTTTCGCAACACCACTAACTTTAGTGTATTTTTCTGTACGTACATTTGTCAATACAAACGCCAAGTTATACTTACATATATACGCAATAAACCGTATGATCCGATTCGACATTTCGCGACGCACATTTTCAAACGCTTACGTTCATGCTAAAATGTACGTACAACTTCTATGGATGTTATGGAAAGAAGTGGACCTTGTGAAGCCCAAATACCAGATCATCATCGATGACATCAAAAGCCATATCCTGTCGGGGACGTATAAGGCGGGCGAACAGATCCCAACCGAGTCGGCGCTTCAGGACCTGTATCAGGTCAGCCGCCAGACAGTTCGCAAGGCGCTCCTCGAGCTGGCCAACGAAGGCTATCTCCGCAGTGAGAAAGGTTCCGGGACCTATGTCAGCAACCAATACCGCTCCCGGGCCAACGGCAAAACCGCGAACAAGACAATTGGCGTTATCACCACCTATATCTCCGACTATATCTTCCCTTCGATCATTCGCGGCATCGAGAGCCGATTGAACGAAGACAACTATTCGTTGCTGCTCGCCAGCACCAACAACGATTGTATGCAGGAGAAGAAGGCGCTGGAGATGATGCTGTCCTACGGCGTGGACGGGCTGATCGTCGAACCGACGCGAAGCAATCTGTACAATCCGAATATTCCCTACTACCTGTCCTTCCAGGAGCAGGAAGTGCCATTCGTGATGATCAATGCCTACTATGAGGAGCTGGATGTCCCGTACTTCTGCCTCGACGATGTACAGTCCAGCTACCTGGCAACGAGCGAGCTGATCGCCAAGGGACATACGCGCATCGGAATCATCGCTAAGATGGACGACTTGCAGGGGAAGTTTCGGATGAAGGGGTTTATCAAGGCGCTTGGCGAAGCCCGCTTAACGTTTCAGCCGGAACATGTGCTGTCCTTCGACACTTCGACCAAACCCGAACTTTCAACGAATGTGGAGAAGTTCCTGAATGAACATTTGGACGAGATTACCGCGCTCGTCTGCTATAACGATGAAGTCGGCCTTGAGGTCGTCCAGGTCTGCCGCAAGCTCGGCATCTCGATCCCGGAGCAACTGTCCATCGTCGGACAGGACAACTCCTATCTCGCCAGGAACGCCCATATCAAGCTGACCACGCTCACCCACCCGCAGGAGAGAATGGGCCGCGACGCCGCGGATTGGATCATCCGGCGTCTTCAGGGCAAGAAGGATCTGCCTGCACGCACGATCTACACGCCTGAGTTGATCGAAGGGGAAACGATCCGGGCGATCGAACGAGAGCAATGAATAAGCGGATCCTCACACACAGAAAGAAGGTTATGCGTTCTGGGCTCAGAACACATAACCTTCTTGCTTATTGATCACCCGCGCAGGGCCATCTTCTCATAATGTTTGTACAGAGCATGGAATCTGCCGCTGTAGTCCGGCTTCCACGGTTTTTTCTTGCCGCAGAAGTGGAGGAATACCGTGTGGTTGATGATATAATCCATGTCGCATTTGCCATTGGTCTTCAGCTTATAGTAATAATAATACCTCGCATCGTAGTTGTAGAGCTTCTCATCTATGGTGATGATATACCGCGAGTACAAGGCGTTCAGGATATCCTGATCCGGCATGATCAACCTGCTTCGATTCGCCTCGACGAAGCGGAAGATCGCCTCCTCGTCGATGACCTGTCGCTGCATCTTCAGATTCATGAGCAGCACGCCCGAATTGTAGTAATGGCGAATCTCATATGGCATGAGGCGTATCCGGTTGATCTCCTTCACCGAGATCTTGTCATGGTAAGCCGCCGCATACATATACCCCTCCAAATCCATCTCGTACAATTCCCGCACCGGGTTCAGCACAAGCAGATCGGGATCGAGGTACAGGATCTTGTCCAGCTCTTTCGGCAGAAACTTGCTGGCCAGCAGCCGATAATACATCTCCTTCGTGTAGTGAAGCAGCGTCGGCGCATCCTGGAAATAATGATCATCGATATACAGAATCTCGAGACGGCCGCCGTGCCGACCGATAAACTCGTCCAGCAGGCGTATATCCTCATCTGCGATTCCCGAATGCATGAGATAGATCGTGAAACCTTGCCCTGGATTGTTGAAGAACAGCGACTTGAGCATCACTTTCAACGGTTTCATATAGTTCGCATCCAAAGTGACGAGAATGTTCATAACATCCCTTCCGTTCCTCTTGATTACGGGCCTGTACATGGAGATATAGTGGACTTGGGTGCAAATGTGCGATCGATCATTATCCATCTCCAGTATACCGCACCATTTCTACAGGCGCCAAATCTCTAATTATTATATGGAATGTTTTCCAATTTTTAGGGTGTTAAGCGATTCCAGTATTTTCTATAGTAGAAATGAAACGATGAATCCATGAATAGGAGGTATGATCAAACGATGACTCGCAGAAAGAAGTTGTTGACGAGAGCGGTCGTAATGATCGCAGCCTTCTTCACCTTTGTTTCAACAGCTTATGCGGCAGTATGGTGGACGAGCGACCAGTGGGGCAGTTGGACGAACGGCGGTTACATCCTCTACAACAACATCTGGGGATCAGGCGCCGGACCTCAGACCATGTGGGCAAACTCCTACAGCAACTGGGGGGTATGGGCCAACCATCCGAACACCGGCGGCGTGAAATCTTATCCGAACGCCACGCGGGTTGTGAACAGATCGTTAAGCAGCCTGTCCAGCCTGACGAGCAGCTTCAACGTAACAGTGCCTGGAAGCGGCGCTTATGCAACCGCTTACGACATCTGGGCGAATAACCACGCCTACGAGATCATGCTCTGGATGAACTACAGGGGCGGAGTCAAGCCGATCTCTTACAACTGGGATGCCAGCGGCAATCCGGTACCGGTTCAAACCAACGTATCCGTTGGCGGCCATACCTGGAACGTCTATCGCGGCTCCAACGGCGCCAACGAAGTCTTCTCCTTCGTCAGAACTTCCAGCACGAACTCCGGCAACGTTGACATCCTAGCCATCATGAACTGGATACGCAACAGAGGCTGGTTCGGCAATGTTACGGTTGGTGAAGTGCAGTTCGGTTATGAGATTACGAGCTCTGCAGGCGGCCTCGATTTCATCACCAACAGCCTTTCTATCAACTACCAATAATGCTGCCAGCCTGGAAGGAGGTTGTCCCTGACGCCCCAAGGGGACAACCTCCCCTGATCAATTGCCGCTGCTCCTGTCCGATCTTCTTCCATGATCCATTGCGATCGTCAGCGGATCTACCTGGACATGCCGGTGCATCTCGATCGTCTCGATGAACTTCTCCATGGACGTGGTGAGATACGCATCCGCTCTGCGGATGAATACCGTCTTGATCTTGCTGTATGCATCAGGCAGCGAGAAGCTTCTGATCTTGCCCTGCTCCAGGAGATGAGCCACCGCTGACCTGGGTACGAAGGTGACTCCCAGTCCAGCAACGACGCTCTGCAGGATCGTCTCCAGCGTGCCGAATTCCAGCACCCGCTGCGGCGTGATGTTCTGGTCGCGGTACCACGCTTCCAGTCTCGCCCGGTATCCGCACCCCTGGCTGAAACAGAGAAATGGCCTGTCTCTCAGCTCCTCCAGCGAGGTCGTGCTCATATCCGAGATGAGAATCAACTCCTCACCGAACACCTCATGCTTCACAATATCCGGATGGAAATCCGAATCCGTCACGAATGCCCCATCCAGCTTGTGACTCAGCACTTCTTCTTCCAGTTGCTCGGTTACGCCGGTGTACAGCGACAAGTCGACATTCTTGAATCGCTTCATATAGGAGGACAGGATCTGCGGCAATTGGATGACAATCTCCACCGTCCCGATATCCAGTTTCCCTGACGGTTCTTCTTTGTTCTGCACGGCTCTCTTCATCTCGTCCGCCAGCATCAACAGCTTCTGGCTGTAAGCGAGCAGCTTCTTCCCCTCCGGCGTCAGCACCATCCCCCGCCTGTGGCGGTGGAACAGCGGTGTACCCAGTTCCTGCTCAAGCTTCTGGATGCGCATCGTGATGTTCGATTGCACGTAGTTCAGCTCCTTAGCCACTTCCGAGACCGTCCCTTTGCTCGCCACCATCTGAAATATCTCCAGATCCTTCAGCTCCATGTACGAACGACTTCCTTCCCCAGTGATCTTTACCTCCATAATATCAAAAATAATGATGAATATGATTATATTTATTCATTTTACAAGATGGCAATTTTATCAGAAGATAATGTGGTGTGATCCTGGTATGGAGGTTGAACATCTTGCGTAGCCGGACTTTATACGGAGCTTTCCTGTGTCTGATTGCAGCGGTATCCTGGGGAGCCATGTTTCCTGCCGCTCATGTGGCATTTCAGCATATCGACCCCTTTTACTTTACGGTGATCCGTTACGGTTCTGTCTCACTGCTGCTCGTACTGCTCTTGCTGTGGAAGGAAGGCAAGCGGGCATTCCGTCTGGAAGGCCGCGGTATGCAGCTTTGGTTCTATGGCACGATGGCATTCACCGTCTACAATTTGTTCATTTTCTGGGGCCAAGATATGGCAGGGGAACCCGGAATCATGGCGGCATCGATCATGGAGTCGCTCATGCCCATGATCTCTCTCGTGATCGGTTGGATCATCTTCAGGAAGCGCTCGGAACCGTTCACCCTCTTCTGCGTGATCGTCTCATTCATCGGTGCGGTATTGGTCATTACCAAGGGGGATCTGCATTCCTTGATGGATCTGTCCGGGCGAGGCATCTCGTCCATGCTGATGCTCATCGCCGTGATCGGATGGGTGATCTACACGATGGGCGGCAGCAAGTTCCCGGGCTGGTCGGTCCTGCGCTACACGACGCTCAGTTGCTTGCTCGGTACCATTACAGCCATGTCGGTAACAGCCGTCACCACACTGCTTGGCTATACGAAGCTGCCATCGTTCGGAGACGTGTTTCACGCAGGTCCTGAGCTCATCTTCGTCATCGTATTCCCGGGGATCATCGCCTTGCTCGGTTGGAATACGGGGGTAAACATCTTGTCGCCGGTGCAGGGATTACTGTTCCTGAACTTCGTGCCGGTTACGACACTTGCGGTCACCGTTGTCCAGGGTTACGCCATCACATGGTTCGACGTGGTTGGCACAATCTTCATCATCGCTTCTCTTGTCACGTACTACATGTTCGCCAAAGCCGCGCACAAGAAACCTGCAGCCGCTTATGTGAAGCCGGTTCGCAGCATTAGGCGAGAAGGCGTCCTGTGAATATTGGATAGATCAAGCGGGAAGACTCTCCACAAGAGTCTTCCCGTTTTTTGCTTTTCATGGTCATGTACGGTCCATGATTGGTTGCCTGCCCCAGCCCTGCCGCTTAAGTTATTGTCGCACAGGATATACCAGCCGATGGGAACATTGATCGTAGTGGCGGTGTTCGGTATAATATATCGTATACGATTAAATCGTCCACGATGTAAAGGAGGGGTCCATGGTGACCACGGTATACGACTTCACTGTCACCAAGCCAAACGGCGTGAAGCAATCCCTGCGGGACTATGAGGGCAAGGTGCTGCTCATCGTCAACACCGCCAGCAAATGCGGCCTGACTCCGCAATTCGAAGGATTGCAGAAGCTGTATGAGAAGTATCGGGAGCAAGGCCTGGAGATTCTTGGTTTCCCTTGCGACCAGTTCAACAAACAGGAGTTTGACTCGATCGAGGAGACCATGCAGTTCTGTCAGGTGAACTATGGCGTCACCTTCCCGATGTTCGCCAAGATCAACGTGAACGGCAAACACGCAGATCCGCTATTTGTCTTCCTGAAAAAGCAACAGAAAGGCATCTTGACCGAAGACATCAAGTGGAACTTCACCAAATTTCTCGTGGACAGACGAGGCCAGGTCATCGACCGATTCGCGCCTACGACGGAGCCTGAGAAGATCGAGGCGAATATCATCAAGTTGCTGAACGAATGAAAGGTGCTGGGTTATGGAGGATTTCCTGACTTTGGACAAACAACTCTGCTTCGCCATCTACGAGGCGTCCAGCCAGTTCACGAAACTGTACAGCAAGGTCCTGGAGCCGTTCGATCTTACCTACCCGCAATATCTCGTCCTGTTGGCTCTGTGGGAGCAGGACGGCATCGGCGTGATGGCTCTGGGCAAGAAGGTCAATCTCGGCACCGGCACGCTCACCCCGCTCCTTACTCGTATGGAGAAGGGCGGCTGGATACGCAAGGAGCGTTCCAAAGATGACGAACGGAAAGTCCACGTGTACCTGGAGCGGAAGGCAATCGAGCAGAAGGCCGCCATCACGCGGGCTGTCCGAGACGCCATCACCACCTGCCATATCTCCATGGAAGAATATATGCAGTTGATGGAGCATCTCCAGCGCTTGAAGGAGAAACTGGAGTTCGCGAAGCTACACACAGATAAGGACCATCCTTGACCGGATGGTCCTTCGTTCATGATGGATTCGCATGGGAATGAGCGGCATCCGATGGGCCGAACTGCAACTTGTCTTTGTCATAATAATATAGCCGGTAATTCTTGATATGGCCGAAATAATATCTCGATACCCGCAGGATGCGCTTCAGATTCAGATCTTTCTTGTACCAAATCGTCTTGAAAACCTGCTTCTGCTTATACAGTTGCCGAATCTCAGCCGACAGCTCCGGGTCCTTGACGTACTTGCGCAGGACGATGCGCGGGACGTTGGTCCAGAGCGCAGTCCGGTTGCCGTACACACACTCCTCGTCCTTCTCGTAGACGACCCGGTCGATCAAGGCAGCGATCATATTCAGCCCTGCCGCCCTGACGAAGAAGCTGCTTCGGCCGAGCCGCGGATTGATCTCGAACATCATGTACCTGCCTGTACGGCTGTCATACTTCATGTCCATATTGGAGAACCCGACATAGCCGATCTCCTCGAGGAACTTCTTCACCTTCGAGTAGATATCCTGGTCGAAACGCGAGATGATTGCCGCGTAGTTGCCGAGCGTCTTCGGCGCGTATTCCTCCAGCACCGGCTGCCCGAGACACATCATCTTCACCTTTCCGTTGTTATCCGAGAAACAGTTGATGACGCGCGATGCGCTGTCTCCGCCCGGGATGAACTCCTGAATGATCAATTTCCCCCGATAACCGGAGGCATTCATATTGCGGATCATCGTCAGGTACTCGTCCTTGTTGTGGAAGATATACACTTTCTTCTTGCCCTCAAACTGGCAGTGCAGGTACTCGTAGGCGTTGCTGTTCTCCGGCTTCACGATGATCGGGAAAGGAAACTCCATCCGGTCCAGCGCCTGCTCACGCTCATGCGGCTCGGCGACAATCGTCTTCGGATAATCGAGCCCATGCTTCTCGCAGAGTTGATAGAACTTGTCCTTCGTATCCAAAGTACGAAGCAATTCCTCGGGAATGAAGCGGTTGGCGATCAATCCCTCGAACTTGCTGTAATGCCTCGACAGCATGCCGGCATAATAATCGGAGCATGGAATGACGATCAACTTGCGGTTCGGGGCAGCGTATTTTTTCAAGACACCCAGCAGCGCATCCGGGAAAACTTCTTCGTTATCAAACTGATCGATCTGAATGAGATTAAACAGCTTGCTATGCATCGTCGGCATCAGCAGCCTAGAGCAGAGCAAGAGCGGCTTGATCTGGTAAGCTTCGTGGATCAGCCTGACGTTGCCGTAGGCATTTTCGTCGCTTCCGAGTATGATCGGTATAAAATCCTTGGCAGGGGTCATGTTTTCACCTTTATTCCGTAAAATGTCGAACCATCCCCTCCATTATACCAAATCTCCCACGCGCTCATCTGCCGAAAATCTATCAAAATAGAAACAAGCCACCCGCCGTCTTCCCCCCAACTCTCCAAACGCTCCGTCAGGTTGCCAAGCCAACCGATGTCCGTTCATAGCGCGAATCCTTCAGTGACTTGATGATAAAGTGTGCAACATCGGCACGCGGAATCGACATCGATCGCTCCGGAACGCCTGCCAACGCTTCTCTGTAACGGCCGGTGAAGGGTTTGTTCGTCAACCCCAGTGGCCTTACGATCGTATAGTTCAGATCATGTTGCAGGATGTAATCGACCGCCGCCCGATGGTCCTTGAGCGCATTCCTGAGCATGCGCATGATCAGCTTCCCGCTGAATCCGGGAAGTTCGCGATCGATTCCCGCTGAAGCGGTGTAGACGATCCGTTTCACGCCATGCTTCCGCATGCCATCCACGATATTCTTCGTCATGCTCTCAAGCTCCGTCGATGGCTTCATCCCCTGGCTGGAGCCCAGGCACGACACCACCGCATCATGGCCGGCAATTGCCGCCTCTACCTCCGCCGGGTTAGAAGCATCTCCCTGCACAACCGAGAGGCGCTCATGCGTGATCCCGAGCTTGGATGGGGTTCGCACGAACGCCGTGACCTCCATGCCCTCCTCCAGCGCCTTCTTTACCACATATTGGCCAACTCCGCCGGTTGCGCCGAATACGATGATCTTCATCCCAACCTTCCTTTCTATCATGGATTCTCTTGATATGCCTGATGTCCATTGATCTGCAACCAGTCCTTGCCACTGATGGCGGAACATCCTGCTTCACCGTGGCAACAAGGGGGGTTAATGCGTAAGGGGCCGTTCGACTTGGTGAACGGCCCCTTCCTGTTGTCGGGCAAGCAGCGTTCATCGGTCGATCCGCTCTGGGAGCCCGCATCTGGTGAACAACTTCATGTTGATGAAATTCGTCACATGGACAATCTGGTTTCCCCTCGTCTCCAGAACGTGGATCCCCCAAGGCACCAGCCCTGCCCCATCGCCGTCGGGCGCGTACTGAGCCAGCGCAGGATAACCGCCATTGATCGTAACAGGCAACATTCGCGATCCTTCACAATGCCAACGCGTGAGGGTAAAAAAACGGAACAGATCCTCCCTGCCTCGCACCCACATGGTAAATGGGGGCATGGACATGGAGCCTTCCTCATGAAACAATGCCACTAGCGCAGGGATGTCAAATTGCTCGAACGCCTCCACATATCGGTTCAGCAGCTCACGATCTGGCTCCGCCTCCATCCTGGCATATTCATCGGAACGGAGCTGCGTCCGCTCCATCGTGGCGCGTGCCCTTTGCAAGGCGCTGTTGACCGCCTGCGGCGTCGTCCCAAGAGCATCGGCAATCTGCCGGGAAGATAGCTCGAAGACGTCCTTCAGGATGAGAACCGCACGTTGTCGGGCTGGCAAGGCTTGCAGAAGAGCGATGAAACAGAGTCGAAGGGTATCCCTGTGCAGCAGAGCTTCTTCTGGATTGCTAGAGAGATCAGGCGTCGGCCATATCCAGGCAGAGCTCGGCAATGTCTCGCGGGGTTCGATGATGGAGAGGGCAGGGTCGGTAAAGTCAACAGGAAGCATGCGGCGCTTCGCTTGCCGCAGCTTGTCCAAGCAGCAATTGGTCGCGATGCGGTAAACCCACGTCTTGAAGGAAGATTGCTGCCGGAACCTGTCCCAACCTTGCCAGACGCGAATATACGTCTCCTGGACAGCGTCATCGGCGTCTTCGATCGCACCCAGCATCCTGTAACAATACGATGTCAGTTCCGGTTTCAGGTCCTCGAACCATTGAAGATCCAGCGGCGTATCGTTCATCTCTGCCTCCCGTTCATGTATTGGCAGCCAATCGCTCTGTAACTCCCACCCGGCAACTGCCGTTGCTACTTCGTCCTGTATCCTGTATTATAACCTAATATAGCAATTTATGGCATACGATTTTCCGAATGCATCAGCGCCTCTCATAGATAGATAAAGGTCGAGTTGGTGGACCTGATTATGTTATCATAGAGATATGCCTAAGTTTATGGATTAAGGAGTCCAAGCGATGAATCAGGATCAGACGAGAAACTTACAGCAGTTCAAGGCCGATTTCTTTAAGGCATTGGCTCATCCGATGAGAATTCGCATCCTTGAGGTGCTTAGCGAAGGCGGCAGGAGCGTTAACGAATTGCAGACCATCCTGGGCTCGGAAGGTTCGGCGGTATCGCAACAACTCGCAGTGCTGCGCAACAAAAACGTGGTGACGGGCGTCAAAGAAGGAACCTCCGTGATCTACTCTCTAAGAGATCCTCTCATCAAGGATTTGCTGGCCGTGGCGAAGCAGATCTTCGACAACCACCTCGTGGATGCGATCTCATTGCTCGAAGTGATTCGCAATGAACAATAAACCTGCCAAAGTTGCAGACCATAGTAGGTGTACCATGATCGATGCGCGTGGTACACTTATTTTTAATCCCTATAATTCGCACTTGACTACTAAGATTTAAAGGATTAAGATGTACCTATTATTCCACATTACATAAGGAGGATATGCCATGCCGGGCAAACGCATAGATCATATAGGAGTTGTAGTGAAGGATCTGGATGCCACCATTCGTTTCTATACCGAAGTTGTAGGCCTCACCGTGAAGAGCCGCTTTACGCACACCAACGGCGTATTGCAGCTTGCCTTCTTGGGATTCGCTGATTCCGAGGAAACGGAGATCGAATTGATCCAGGGATACAATGACAACCTGCCGAATGAGGGCAAGGTTCACCACTTCGCCGTCACCGTCGATGACATCGAAGCGGAATACGAGCGTATCAAGCAATTGAATGTACCATTCATCCCCGGCTTCGATACGATCACGACATTGCCCAACGGACACCGTTATTTCTTCATTTACGGCCCGGAGAACGAGTTTATTGAATTCTTCCAACGGTAGAACCGGCGTTCATCCTGCCATGACCGACATAACGAGGAAGGCCATCTGTTGAAGATGGCCTTCGCTCTTGAACCAGTACCTCATCAAGGTGCCAATAGCAGGTAGTCATTCATCCCGCTTTGGCCCCAGCGCTTGCCAAGGCTTGTTTCAGGAACATATACAGCTTCTGACTTGCGTATTGGAACGGGTAGTTTGAATCCTTGCATAAGATTCCGAAGGTCATATGCACCAGACTTCCTTCGATGGATCTGGCCACCAACCCCTCACCTTCCGCATCCACGATGATTCGCGGAACAAGTGCAATGCCCAAACCTGCCTTCACATAATATTTCAACGCAGTCATGCTGCCGATCTCCATCGTATCCCATGCCACATGTCCTCTCTCCTGGAGAACCATCTCCAATTTCCTGCGATATGGACAAGTCGCCGATGTGACGAGCAATCGATACCCATTCAGATCTTCGGGTACAATGGCGTCTTGGTCGCATAACGGATGGTCCTGTGGCAACAACACCACGAACTCCTCTTCAAACAAAGGCTCATAATATAACTCAGACCCGATGCTTGGTGCTGTGGCCAGCGCGAAATCGAGCTCTTCACTCAGGACTCGCTTGATAAGCCCAGGTGTATTCGAAACCTCTACAGAGATCCGGATATTCGGATATAGAGCCATGAATGTCTTCAGAATGCCCGGAAGCCGGAAACTTGCCGTTGGCTCCGTCACTCCTATGCGTATATGGCCGGATTCTCCCGACTTCAGGTCGGACAGATGCATCTGTAATTGCTCTAGCTTCTTGATGATATGCAAGCTCTCTTCATAGAGCAGCCTTCCCGCTTCTGTCAGTCGAATCTCTCTTCCTCGGTCAAACAACTGCGCTCCTACCTCGGACTCCAGCTTCTGGATCTGCATCGTAACGGTGGACTGTACATAGTTCAACTCCTCTGCTGCACGAATGAAGCTTCCATGCTTCACGATGGCATGGAATGTCTTTAAAGCCTTCAGATCCATCAACATCCCTCTGAATTCGATTTTTTTGAATTCCATATTCAATTAGTTCAATTATACAAATACATGTGATCCGTATACAATAAACCTATGGAATGAAAGGAGAGAAATCCGGATGGATCTTGCCAATAAAGTGGTGATTGTTACGGGTGGCGGTACTGGGATCGGCAGGGCAACCAGCCTTCTACTTACTGAACGAGGCGCGAAGGTGGTTGTGAACTATTCGCGCTCACAGTCGGATGCCGAAGAGACCGTGAGGATGATTAACGACGCAGGAGGTCAGGCCATTGCCATACGGGCAGACGTATCCTGCGACCACGACGTTCAAGAGATGGTCCATGCGGCTGTGCTGCATTATGGCAACGTTGACCTGCTTGTGAATAACGCGAGTATCACCAGACACATTCCGTTGAATGACCTGGACGGCGTAACGGATGAAGTATGGGATGAACTTTTTGCAGTCAATGTGAAAGGCATGTTTCATTGCGCGCGTGCGGTTGCGCCATATATGAAGAACAACGGTCGTGGGGCGATCGTTAATCTGGGGAGTATAGCCGGGCGAACCGGAACAGGCTCATCGCTTCCTTATGCGGTATCCAAGGCAGCGGTGCACGGACTGACAAAATCACTGGCAAGAGCCTTGTCTCCAGAGATTCGTGTGAACTGTGTCGTACCTGGCGCCGTTGCGACAAGATGGTGGGCGGGCAGGGAAGAGCAAATGAACCGCCTAGCTCCGAATCTTCTGCTCAAGAGCATCTCAACTCCCGAGGATATTGCCCAACTGATCTGTGCCGTCCTGGAACAGGAGTCGATGACCGGACAGATCATCACGGTAGACAGCGGTCAAACGTTATAGTGTACTCTCCCCATCAACCATACCACCTAAGCTTGCATGTTGAATAAATATGTACATGAATGGAGTTACTGCCATTGGCAGAAGAGGGGACCTCATCCGGAACTCCTGCCTTCCGTTTGAAAGGAAGGTACGCTCCTGGCAAGGCTCCACAGAGATGAAGGCCCCCTCGTGCGAATGGGCTTTGATACCTGCGATTTTCTAGCTTCTGTGCGAACTGGATGCCGATTATAACGCATCACGATCGGTATAGTGTTAGGTTCGACTTTCGGCCACCACTCCCGATGATCGTTACAAGCATCTTCTGCGTGCTAGGCAAGCGTGTCTCCTAAGAAGCATCGGGATCCGTATTGCCGCACATATCAGCGTATACTCAATGAACGGCTTCCTTTGCAGCAAGCGACAGCTTGCCATCCTCCATGCGGTATACCTTGTCACAATAGGACAGCAACCGCTCATCATGCGTGACCATGATGGCCGCTTTGTTGCGTGCCCGCACCTCACGGGCGATGAGTGAGACTACCTCATGTGCCCGTTTGGTATCCAGGCTGGCTGTCGGTTCATCCGCCAGGATGACGTTCGGATCGTTAACCAGCGCTCTGGCGATGGCAGTACGCTGCTTCTCACCTCCGGACAATTCATCCGGATGGCTCTTCAACCTGCTGCCGAGACCGAGATCTTCAAGCAAACGCACAGCGAAAGCACGGTCCGCAGCCTTCACTTTGCCCGCCATACGCTTCACGACGAGCAACTGATCCAACACGTTCAGATAAGGCACCAGATTGGATGCCTGCATGATGAAGCCAATCTCACGCAATCTGACATCCGCCAACTGTTTGTCCGTCAGCTTGGTAATATCCTTGCCATTGAGGATGACCTGCCCCTCGGAGGGTTTAAGCAAGGCCCCCGCGATGGACAAGAAAGTGCTCTTGCCTGAACCGGATGGCCCTACGACCGCCACGAATTCTCCAGGTTCAACCTTGATGGACACCTTGTTCAATGCGATAATTTGGTCTGGCCCTTCGTTGTAGTATTTCGACGCTGCTACGAATTCCAGTCCTTTGCTCATTATTCCACCCTCCCAAGCGCTTTAAGCGGATCAATTTTTGTAATAACACGAACAGATATCAGCGAGCTGAGCAGTGAGATGACCAGCAACACGATGGAATATGTCACTACCAGCTTTGGTTCCAGCGCAAACGGCATTCCCTCCGGCATGATTGCCGCAGTTCCATAGGTAAGCAGGATGCCCACAATGATGCTTGAAATCGACAAGATCAGCACCTGGGAAATCACTGATTTGGCGAGGAAGGCATTGTGCGCACCGATCGCTTTCATGATCCCAAACTGATTGGACTTCTGCATCGTGAATACATAGAAAAATACGCCCGTGATAAATGCCGAGATAACAAGCAGGAACCCCAGCATCATCAAGATTGTGCCGCTTTCTTCCTTGTAGCCCGAGATGCCTTGAATCGCCGCTGCCCGAGTAACGGTCTCTGTTCCAGACAGTTGGTCATCGATAGCAGCAGGGTCGATATTCTCTCCTTGAAGCATCAAAGCGTTGACCGGTTCAACGACACCCTTGTCCGATCCGGGAGCAGCAAACGCAATCTTGCGCCACTCATCAATCGGTGTAAATACCGACGCCACGTGGTTATAGGTTTGATTCTTGACGAATCCAACGATCGTCAGCGATTCCGTTGAGCCATCCAACTGCAGGATGTCACCCAACTCGAATCCCTCGTCCTTCAGTGTCTCATTGACGATTACATAAGTCGGTTGATTCGGGTCGAGTCCATTCCCTTCGACAACGGCCGGCTCCAGGAAACTGCCCGCTTCAATGCCTACGATTGCGATATCGACCTTGTCCTCATTGGACTCTTGGCTTTCTTTGATCGCCGACGCAATGGTAATCCCCATTGGCGAGACAGCCTCAACATTAGGCATTTCCTTCAACTTCGCTGCCAATTCATTGGACAACAGCGATTTGCTCATGGACGCCTTTGCCCCTTGCTCAAAAACCACATAATCTGCATTCATGTTCTTGAAGGTGGAAGCTGCCAGCGTGGACAACCCATTGCCCAGCCCGGACAGGATAAACACCAACCAGGCTATGAGCACAAGAATGATCGCCATCATCGAAAACTTGGTCTTGCTATGTTTCAATTCCTTCAGAGCTAGAAACATATGATTCTCTCCTCCATTTCTATATATCTGACACGCGTGTCAATTTTGTGTTTGTTCATTTTGGAACATGACTCATTATACGACCCATCTGACACGCGTGTCAAATAAATGACGGTTTCTAATGTTTTCCTGCACCCTCCAGCCAAAGCTGAAACAAGATCTTGCTCCACTGCGAGAGGGGAAGATTCATCGTGTTGGGCGTATCGATCAGATTAAAGAAGACACCCACAATAGCTGGCAGCGGTATGTTGGGGTTAAGACGGCCCTCTTCCTGTGCGCGAGTGAATAAACGCTCAAGCTGCTGCTTTAACGTGGTATGCGCATTTTCCACAAACTCCAGATCTCTGGCCGCTGCTGCCGAGTTGGCCTTATTGATTTTATGCATATAGCCAAGTATCTGATGGAGACCCGCTTCGCTGAGATATACGGCGAGCAATTGCTCAAGGGCACTCATACAATCCGTTTCATCAATCGCCGACGCATGCTCCAGGATACTCTCCATAACGCGTCTCATGCAGGCTGCGACAATTTCCTCTTTGTTGGCGAAATATTGATAGATGGTGCTTCTTGCTCCAACAAGGCTCTGCGACAATAATTTCAACTGAAACCCCTCATACCCATGTTCCAGCAACACCTTCTTCGCCTGGTCCAGCAGCTCCGATCTAGTATATAATTGCTTCCTTCCCATATCGCTCACCGTTCCCTATAGCCTTTGGTCGTATCCATTGTATCAAACATCTCCATCGGAAGGGTAGAACATTCACACGCCACTAATGCATACGATCATACACGCTGTCATAAACTATCCGATAAGTCCTCCCCTTACAAGATGAAAAAACTCCTCGGCATGCTTTGGAATAGCCGATCACACCAAGGAGTTCGCTGTTATATAAGGTGACCGTTGCCCGTTCATCCGTCACCATGATGATTATAGTTTCCTCAGGATATCGACCAGTTCCTCCGTCATCGTGCTGATTTCCTGCACGGAGGCATTAATCTCTTCCGTCAATGCTGCTTGCGATTGCGTCAACGTGGACATGCTCGAGATGCTGCCCATGATGTGGTCGATGCTTTGCTTCATTTCTTGGATGGTGCGTTCGATCTGTACGGACGCAGTCTTACTATGCTCAGCCAACTTCCGAACCTCACTTGCGACAACCGCGAAACCTCGGCCTACTTCACCGGCATGGGCCGCTTCGATCGCTGCATTCAGGCCCAGCAGGGTGGTCTGGTCGGCAACTTCCTTGATCAGCGAAGTAACCGCCGTGGTCTCATCCGTCTTCGCATGCACAGTCTTCGCGATCTGATAGGAATTCTCCTGAGCCGATGCGATATCCTGAGCCTGCTCGGTGACATTGGTGATGCCGCGGACAATATCATTGATGGCCTCGAATAATCCATTCATCTGAACATTGACCATGCGGATCACGTCATCCCTGATGACTTCATGCGTGATGTCTCTGATGGTTCCCGCCACGCGCAGAGGCACGCCGTTCTCATCACGCGCCGTAGCTCCTCCTGCTATATACCAACGGTATTCCCCCGATTTGGAAGCGAGGCGGTATTTCAGCGTGTACGACGTTTTATCCTTTTCATTCTCGAGATGATGCAGGAGCTCAGCCAGAGTGCGGTCCCGATCCTCAGGATGCAGTTGATTGATCCAACTGCTCATCTTGTTCGGGAAATCATGCTCTCCTTCGAAGCCGAGCGTCTTCCGGAATTGATCCGACCACCAGAATTCATTGTCTGGATTGAGCGGATCTCCGGCAATCACCGTCATATCCCATGGCGCTTCCACCATGGCGCGATTGATCATTTCGTACCGTTCCATGAGAGCAAGGAAATCTTGCTCGACCAACTTCCGCTCGTGAATATCAAACAATGCACCGGCAACCATGGTTGGCGTACCGTCCGGTTCCCGGAGCGTTGTGCCGGTCGCCTTGTACCATTTGTACTCTCCTGCCTTCGTCAGCAACCGGTATTCAATGTCATACTTCGTCTGACCTGTACGATCCAGTATATGGTCCGCAAACAATTGCAGCACTTGATCTTTGTCTTCGGGATGCAGGCGGTCGGACCAGCTTTCGAGCACGTTTGGAAAATCATGTTCGTCCGTAAAGCCGAGCATTCGTCTGAAATCATCCGACCAACGAAACACATTCGCCGGGTTCACCGGGTCACCGGCAACGACGTCCATCTCCCACAATGCTACGTCGATCGCATCACTGATCATATCCAGACGTATCTTAGAGTGGTTCTCACGCTTATGCAACGCTGTGGAGATATGATCCGCTAGCTGACGTAATCGTGCATCGGAAGTGCTGTTGCCTGTCCTGGGCAGATAGATGTTCTCCTTGCCTTGCTCCAGGAGCGTCACGAATTCCTCCAGTTCCCCGAATAATTGCTCTTCTTTTCCCTTGGCCTCTGCGCTACCTTGCCCAGACTGCGATGCGATGTTCTTGCTGCGATTCTTCAACAACATGTGCTGTTCTCCTTTTCCTATGATGACTGAAGAAGATGGGCAACCATTATAACAAGAATATACTATATATCGGTTTCAGTGGAGCCAAAATGAATACATGTCGGCAACGATTAAAATATTCTATCGGTGACAACGCGCAGAAAGGCAGTTATACCGGAGAGCTTGCCTGCATGCGGATAGGCCACTTCTTATCAACGGTGGCACTCCTATATCCTGCAAGGAAGCCATCAGAGATTGGGGAGGCATGATCATATCCATCATCGTCTGCGTGTTATCCTTGCAATTGAGAAATTTTGGTATAATAATACTATCTTAATCGTATCGGCTCAAAGGAGGAGTTCTCATGCATCGGAAGAAAGTGCCCCGTTAATCCCGAGGTCCGCCATTCATGTGTTGCGGTGCCACTATCATCTACTCAAATATAAGGAGATGAACCATCATGCACATGAATGGACCCATGGCCATGACGCGAAGTGAAAGACTTCAACTCTGCAACGAGATCGCATCAAGATTGCATAAGGTATACGAAGACCGGTTACTTGCCATCGGAGTTTATGGCTCGATCGCCAGAGGAACAGACGGACCCTATTCGGACATCGAGATGTTCTGCGTGTTAAGAGATCAGGCTGAACCCGTTAACTTCAGTTACGAGTGGTCAGCAGGACCATGGAAAGCGGAAGTGGATATTTGCAACGCAAGCGTTCTCCTACAGAAGGCAACCGAGATTGAAGGCAGATGGCCGCTGACACATGGCCCATTCTTTACCCATCTAAGCTTGTATGATCCAGAAGGCTTCTTCCCAAGATTGAAGGAAGCGGCCGCATCACCAACCAAGGATGAGTTTCAACGCGCCATCAATGAAGTGCTGGTTGGCGAAATGTATGAGTTTGTCGGGAAGCTGAGGAATGTCAGCCAGAACGGCCCGCACACTTATCTGCCTTACCTGGCGATGCAATTTGCCCAATACGGAGCCATGCTGGCCGGTTTGCACAACCGGAGACTGTATTCGACTGGCGCGATGGTGCTGCCGGAAGCACTGGAGCTGCCGGACCTTCCGGAGGGGTATGCCCCCTTGGTGCGCATGGTGATGTCCGGACACCTCACGGATCCTGCCGAGATCGTATCGGTTTGCGAAAGCTACTGGAACGGATTGGTGAATTGGGCAGACCAGCACGGCTACACCATCTGTTCAGAGCGCATTCCGTTCTGACCGGAACATCCGTGGGTATGAATGAACAAGACCCCTCATAAGAGGGGTCTTGTTTTGTCCTGGCATACCACGATTACTCGAACATCGCTTCGAAACTGCTCAAGAACTCGGCAACTTGCTCGTTGGTACCATAAAAAATCATGTTGCTATTCGATCCCATCGTGCCGCAAAACCAAACTGACCGTCTTCTCGCTGCTTCGCTCATACAGATCCAGAATAATGCACCAGCCAGTGGAGGGAGTTACCGGCTTTTGCTTGCTTAATCCAAACTCATTGATGGAATCGAAGATCCGCTTGATTTCCCTTTGATCGGTGATCGTCAGACGGTTTCCGGTCGTGCCATGTCTCAGCGCGATCCTTTCATGATGGACATCGTCTTATTCTTGTACTCATCAACCACGAACTTAGACAGCAGCACCGAAGCGTAGATGATGAAATTTTGATATTGTTCGACATAATAAAACACTCTTCGACAAATTCCTCATCTTTCCTTTATAATAGAAAAAACGAAATATATTCCATTGAACAGGAGGAATGTGCATGAACAAGCTTCGTCGCAGGTTTCAAGGTCTGAGTTCCAAGATTTTTTTCTTTTTCCTCATGTGCATGTTGATACCCATGTTGATCAGCTTGTACACTTCCAGCTCTTTGTCTGAACAGTATCTTGAAGATTCTTCGAGCGAGTCCCTGTTAAAGATTGCTATGGAGAAGCGAAATCAAGTTGAACTGGCCTTGTCAGACATCGTCACCCGGGCGAAAACAGTAGCGATCGAACCTAGCATTGTTGATGCATTAAGCAAAGCACGTCGGAATTCTTCCCAACCGAGCAACGAAGAAATAGACATCATCTCGAAGAATCTGCAAGAGAATTTCCTCCTGGTTGATGGTCTGTTCGAGAATATCTATCTGATGTACCAGAACAAGGTCATCGCTGACGGCATTGGCGGTTCATCCATTGGCTGGGAGAACGAAACATTGGGATCCGCACAGGATATTCTATTTCGTGACCCCATTCCTTCTCCAACGACTGGACGGCCTGTAATGGTAATCGCCTCCCCTATCAAACAGAATGACGTACATCTCGGTGTGATTGGATGGGCTATTGAATTAAGCAACATGTCGCAGAAGATCATCGACAATAACGCATCCGATGATGATCTGAAGACCTTCATTCTAACGTCTGGCGGGCTCGTCATCTCGTCAACGGACTCTGAGCATGTGTTGACACTGAATCTTCAGGATGAGGAATCCGGACTACATAACATTTATCAGAAAATGCGTGAAGACAGAAATGGAACCGCTTTCTTTAAATGGAATGGTACAGATTATATTGGTGCATATAGCGAGAGCAACGACTATGGCATGTATGTTTTCACCTATAAGCCTACCGCAGAATATGTCGGCAAGATATCCGAGCTCAAAACCGTACTATACGTCGTGATTATCATAAGTATTGTAGCGGCTGCGATTATGATCTACTTTATGGCCAGATACATGACGAAACCGATCCTTATTGCCACCCAACAAGCAGAGCGATTGGCCGACGGGGACCTTTCGGGACACATCTCGGAGAAAGCCATGAAGCGCAAAGACGAGCTTGGCCAGCTTTCCAACTCATTCGCCTCGATGACGAACAACTTGCGAACAGTTGTCTCCCAACTGGCTCTTACCGCTGAACAGGTCGCATCCTCGAGTGAAGAGTTGTATGCCTCGGGTGAACAGGTTGGTAAAGCAGCAGAGGAAGTGGGGAGCACGATCATGGATATCGCCTCTGGCGCTGAGAAGCAATCGGCCCGGATTGATTCAACCATGTCGAACTTGAATGAGCTCATCCAACAGATTCATGATGTCAATGCGAACACGAACGCAATGGAGGAAACTACCGCCCTGATGCTGGAGGACATCTCCAGAGGCAGCAGTTCTGTTGCGGAGTCTGTTGACAGCATCAATCAATTGAAGGCTGATACGGAAGATGCGTCGAAGGTTATCTCCGGGCTGGGCCACGCTTCTAATCAGATTGGTCAGATTATCGATGTCATTAGCGGTATCGCCAATCAGACCAACCTGCTCGCGCTTAATGCCTCTATCGAGGCGGCGCGAGCTGGCGAAGCAGGCAGAGGTTTCAATGTGGTTGCTACGGAGATCAGAAAGTTGGCTGAAGAATCAGCGAAGGCCAGCAGAGGAATTGCCCAATTGATCGTTGAGATCCGGAGCGGAGTGGAAACCGCCATCGCGAAAATGGACCATAGCGCAAGATCCCTGAATTCCAGTGTGGAAATCATTCAAGAGAACGGCGTCATCTTCCAGTCGATCAAGGAGCAGGCTCAACAGCTTAAAGAGATCGTGGCGAATGTGACTTCCAGTGTGAAGATCATGACGGATAACAGCCTTGAATTTGAACGTACGATGCAGGAGTTTAACGAGGTCAGCCATGAGTTCGCGGCCAATTCCGAGCAGGTATCGGCAGCAAGCGAAGAGCAGGTTGCGTTGACGAATGAAATCGTATCTTCCTCCAAAGCGCTGGCGGAGATGGCGGAACAACTGTTTGAATTGATCAAGAAGTTTAAATTGTAACTGCTGTATTTGCGCCAACAAGAGATAAAGAGCCATCATCATGGGATGATGGCTCTTTGCCTGCGAATCCGGAACGTTCGTGGCGAGACTCAAGTGCATCTGAGTCCACTCTTCCCCATGCCGCAGCTTCCCGCGCATATGGGGTTTCTTCCTGTTATCTCGTGTGGATGGTGATCATCTCGGTATCGTTCTGCCTTTCATAACCCACCTCATAACCCAGCTCTTCAGCAACCTTGCGCAGTGGCACATAGGTCCGACCTTTCCTGATCTGGACGTCCGAGAACTCCTTGACCTGTGTTCCCTTCTTGTACGTCACGCTTCTGGTGCTCTGATTCCATACCACTTCGTAGCCCATCGCTTCGCCAACCAGCCGCAACGGCAGATAGGTAACTCCATTCTCTATGTATGCATACCCCTTATCCGCAGAAGTCTCCAGTACCCGACCGTCTATATCAATGATGATCGGCCTGTCGAGAGAGAACAGTTTATAGATATAACCCTGCTCACCAACTGCCAGATAGCTGTCGTGTGCTTTGATGATCGCATTCATATAAGCATCGTCCATCGGGAAAGTGGCGAGCCGGTCACCAGGCATGTCAAGGGAATACCAACTGATGCCGTCTGCAGAGACGTACACGGCTTGAAGATTAAACAGTCCATCCACGTACCCTCCGTTGGTCGCGACAAACAAACCATCGATGGACTGAAGCGATGTGATGCTGCTCTGATGCCGGATCTTCGCAGTTTGCTTCTGCCAGTTCGCTCCGTCCTCAGATAGCCAGACGGTCTTCGAATCATATTGGTCCATCGCCAGGAATGTTGAGCCGCTCCAGGCCAGCAGCGCATGCTCTACAGGCAGAGTGGCAAGCTTGTTCCATTTGGCTCCATCCGTTGAACGATATAACTGAGTATAGATGTTGCTCTTGTTGTAGACCGCTGCTCCTGTGATGATCTCATCGCCCTTGGAGACGATGCCATATGGCCTTTCACCTTTCTTAACTCCTTTGCCTTGCGTCCAGTTCACGCCATCCTTCGAGGTGTATACGCCATGATACTGGTCAACCACAACGTAATAGGTACCGGTCCATTCGATGCTCCCGCTGGCATAGTCCAGCATCAGGTTGCTTCGGTTCCATGTGATGCCGTCGCTGGAGTAGTATGGGCCTGCGCTGCCATAGGCCACGAACAGGTCGATACCGTATGTGACATCATAGAAATTGGGGTGTGAGTATGGAGCGAGATTAACTGGCTCGGCCGAATACCAATCCTTGCCGTTATCCGTGTACAGGATCACACCGAAGTTACCAACCGCGACCGTCCGCTTGCCATTCGTTGCGATCCCTGCGAGGTTTCCCGTCTCCCTAACGCCGACCAGTTGGCCGGTCCAAGCCGAACCATCCTTGGACGTTATGCCATATAGGGCATCTTCCTCCGCCATGCCCAATCCAACGAGCCCATTTCCATCCGCGAATACGAATACTTCTGTATAGGGGAAACCGCTAAGGCTCTTCTTCGTCCAAGTGATGCCATCCTCTGTGTAATAGGCAACCATCTCTTCCCGAGAAGCCGCATCATTCCACCCCTTGCCGAAGAGCAGATACCCTTTCATGTATGGTGTCACTTGCGTATAAGAAATATTGGAGGGTGGGTTCTTTACTTCCTCCCATGATCTCAAATCCGCAGATATGTAGATCGCATTATAGCTGAAAGCGACATACTTGCCGTTTATGTAGGCACCAAACTCGATATAGGAATTCTTGGGGAACGATCCATCCGTCCAATTGGTGCCGTCACTGGATACGAGATATTGGCTGTGTTCGACATCGTAAACGATGAACCGATTGTTAATATAATCCACATGCGTTCCGAAGGGTTTATGTACGATCTTCCAATTTGATCCGTCCTTCGACATGAATAGCCCCTTGTCGGTCACGGCGACAAACATGTCTCTTCCCCCGATGACGTCGTAAACAACCGCTTCTTTCGCCAGTGTAACAGGCTCCCAAGTGAATCCGCCATCAGAGTAGAAACCGATGAAAGGTGCGCCATACCCGCTATTCTCGAAGCCAAATACCACATAACGATCACCGCTCGCTGCGATCAAGCTGTAATCATAGTCGCCAAGCGGAGATAACAGGCTCCAATTCACTCCATCCTGCGAACGCAGCATCGTGCCCCTGTCACCTACCGCCATATAGCCGCTTCTGCCTTTGGCTGCGGCATGAATATCACTGGCAATGAAGGAATAGTTCACCGACCAGCCACTGCCTAAGTCCAACTCGTCTTCCGACGTCTGTAATGTTACGGGTGATTGCTGATCTTGGTTGTACGCCCAGGCGAATCCTGGCGTCCATAATGCCATCAAGATCGCCATACATAATGCGAGACCATACTTCTTGTTCATGTCCACTGCCCCCATGCTGTCTAGTATTTGGTCCATAAAGCCCGAAGACTTCTTCCCCAGCAGGAACCGGAGAAGAAGTCCTCGCGAGCATATACCAGTATACCTGAATGGCGGTGGGATTGACATGCAAGAAGTGGAACTGCCAGCACTTTACGTTTCGAACCCGCCCGGCGATCGCTTCATCCTGCGAGCACGATTAAGGCCTGCAGGAATAATGCTCGGAATCTAATAGACTGGTATATACGTATCCATATAGTGTAATATAAGGTAGGTTTAACTCAGTTCAGCACCCAGGAGGACAACATGGCCACATTTCTCAAGAAGAATCTTCATCTGCTTGCAGTACTATCGATAGCTGGTCAGGGGTTGATTTATATGCTGATCGGCGCGTTGGTCAGCATCCATCGAAGCACCGTACCTATTAACAGCTCGATCGATGACCGCATTCCTTTTCTGTCAGGGTTCGTCATATCCTATGCGGCTTGGATGGTGATCCTCTATATCGCCTTCATCTATCTGGGTCTCACCAACCGATCTTTGTATTGGCGGTCCATCATTACCTATAACATCGCCGTCATGATCAGCAACTTTATTTTCATCGTATTTCCAACCTACATGCCTCGACCGGATATAACCGGAAGCGATATCTTCAGCAAGCTTGTCCTGTTCATATACAACAATGACGAGCCGGTCAATTGCTTCCCCAGCATTCATTGTTTGACCACCTATCTGCTGATCATCACGATGCATCGTCACAAGCTGTTTGCGGTTGTTCCGCGGCTGTTGATCTCCTTGTTTCTCTGGTCGATCATTGCTTCCACCATCTTCATCAAGCAGCATGCGCTCGTTGATGCAATCGGCGGCATCGCCTTGGCGGAGATCACCTATCGACTCGTCTATTATTACCTGGACAAACAGGGGAAACTCCCCGTATCGAAGCCATTCAGCTCGGGTGTTTCTCTACATGGTTAGCGTATACACATCGGGCATCGACATGAAGAAGCTATTGGAAAGGTCCAATAGCTTCTTTGCATCATGAGCTTCGTCGTCCGAGTGATTCAAACCTGCCTTACATTGTTGGCTTGGTATCGTTTCATGGCCGCTTGAATCCTCGCTGCCAATTCGTTGCAGCCGCAGCGGACTGCCAGATCGTATGCCGTGCATCCATCATGACCTTGCAGCGTTGGATTGGCGCCAGCCTCCAACAGCACCTCCGCCGCTTCACTGTGTCCATGCCATGCAGCGTCATGCAGAGCCGTATAGCCGTTATATGGACCTTGCCAATCGATTACTTCTGCGAAAGCCGGATACTTCGCAAGCTCGCGAAGAACATCCGCATATCCCATGTATGCCGCTTTATGCACAGGAGTCGCCATCATGTACTCATCGACAATCCGCATATCCGCTCCAGCCCGGAGCAAGCGCTCCACCAACGCGGCCTTCCCATCCCTGGCAGCAACCATTAACGCCGTGTGTCCGTCTATTCCGCTACTGCAAACGGGAGATACGGTATCCAGCTCACTAACATGTTGAAGACACTGGTCCAGCTTCGACAGTTGTTCTTGCTCGCTCGAGGTTTGATTCCGATCATGAACGACGCTGATCAATGGATGGGATAACCTCTCGGCCAGACGGCGTTCATGTTGATCGAACAGGGCGTACCACTCCCCTGTTCCTTCCGCCTGCTCCTCCGAACCACCGCCTGTGACTGCATCCGCTTCGATAAGATCCCTCGCCGTGGAGCCGAAGGTTGACCGGAGTTGCACATTGATCCGGTCCTGACTGAGAAGAAACTCCGTCATCCCGATATGGCGATGCCAGACGGCTGTCATCAACGGAGTCAAACCGTTCGACGGCGCTTGCAGATTCAGATGGGCACCGTGGTTGAGCAAGAGGGCAGCCGTATCGACATTCCCCCCTTGGGCAGCATAATGAAGGGCCGATGCTCCGATGACATCATCAAGTATATGGACGTCTGCGCCTCTCTCCAGCAGGCAACGGACAATCTCCGTTCGCCCCAGGCCGGCTGCGACCATGAGAGGAGTTCGTCCAGCCGGGTCCTTCCTGTTCACCTCAAAGCCATCGTTCAACATCCGTCTCACCGTCTCAATATCGTCCCGCCATATCGCATCCATCATTTGTTTCATACCTGCCGCCTGTGTCCGATATTCCGGTTTCAACATGAAGTTGCTGCCGTAGTGAGACAACGGGTGATAGGCCAGAGGCTCCGTTGACTCAATCGATTGTAAGCGCTGGGCATATTCATGCAGATAGACCCGACGCTGTTCCTCGGAAACCCGATCCGGGGCCCAAGCGATATACGGCGGCAACACTTCCATGCCTGAGAAATACAAGATCCCGTGATGCACCGGATACAAGATCTTGTCGATCGCCCCATGAATGCCGGTAGCATCGAACATATTCTCAGTACCTCCGGTTGTCAGGGACAGCATCGCCTTCTTGCCCTTTAATCCACCATTCGAGTACCATTTCCCTCCGCCATAGATAAACCCAGCCGTGAATACCCGATCGATCCATCCTTTAAGCACCGCAGGAAATGAAAACCACCACAGAGGAAACTGAAACAGTACGAAGTCGGCCCACTTTAGTTTCTCTTGCTCTTCGCCAATATCGAATGCAAATGTTCCTGTCCGATAAGCATGCGCCTGTTCTTCCTGGTAGTTCAGATAGCACCGATCCTTGCGTTTCTTGAAATCGTTGCCAGATGCCACCGCTTGGAAAGATTCCGCATACAAATCCGTAATACGCACGTGATGGCCAGTCCTGCCCAGCACTTCCACCGCCACTCTCATCATCGCTCCATTAAACGACTTGGGTTCCGGATGTGCATACACAATCAGTACATTCATATGCATCCTCCTTCTAAACTATTGTTTGTACATACAAATATTTGAGGGTAGAAGGATGATTACCATCCTCCCGACTCCAATAGGCACGCTGCATCATAAACCTCTTTCGTCAATCTGTCCCCTTCTTCCCGGCCGAGTACCCTGGAATAACGATCGTGAAGTCGCTCCCAAGCCTGGTCGATGTCGCCTCGCAGCCTCCTGCCATCTTCGGTCGCATAGAGTCGAACCAAGCGCCCTTCCTGCTTCCGTATAACCAGTTGCTTATAGACCAGCTTGTCGATCAAGCGGGTCATCGTTGACGGTGTGAGATGCATGATCTGACTAAGCTCGTTGTGGGTTGCGCCCTCATTCTCCAGAATGGCCACCATCAGAAAGCCGTAAGTCGGCGACAGTCCGATCTTGCCAAACTCTTCCTCCGCCATCCGGTTGATGACCCGTCCCAGGTGGTTCGCGGTAAAGTAGAGACAGCCGCTCAGAAGTTGTTCTGCATTTTTATTCGCCATGATGGACACCCTCGGCATATTATTTGTTGTACATACAAATATTATTCCCGAAACCAGATCGTGTCAACAGGGATCAGGCCATGCAGGCCGACATGGTGCCCCCAGACTTCTTGTGTTCCCATCTAAGGGCACTCCATCGACCGTCCTATATCGCAACAACATGCTCTTCCTGCCAAGCCAATACCGTTATCGCGACAATACTCCAACATATCCAATCACTGTTTGGGCAGACGAATGAAAGCTGGCTCACCCTCTTAATGGACACAGAGGCCACTATTATGGCTGGTATCCATAACAGTTGCAGGTCGCAGGCAAAGAAAAAACTCCCGCATACCAGCGGAAGTTTTCGAATCCTAGATCGTCTAAAGTTGCTTCTCGTAAATATCAACCTGATTGCCGTACTCATCGATACTGCTGCGGATGACGGCGAATCCATTCTTGCTCCAGAATGAGGCGCCTTTGTCATTGCCAACTTGAACGCCCAGTCGAACTCTGCGCACATTTTGCTCTCTTAGCATCTCCTCGAACAACCTCAACACCTCTGATCCAAGCCCATTGCCTTCATGGCCTTTATGGATGACAAACAGGCCGATCCAAGGCTCAAGATCATGGGGGTTCCTGGGCAGATACGTCAGGATGCCTATAATCTCGCCGTGCTTCTGGATATGGAACAGCTGCTCTCCCATTTCGAGATTGTGCTTGTTCTCCTCCACGATCTCTTCTTCAGTCACGGACTCCCGTTTCAATACGAGGAGGTTATAAGCTGGATGGGAATTCATGATGTTCTTCTGAATTTCTGCATTCCTCAAGGATGTTGGCTCGCTGACGATTTTCAAAGTAAGCAGCATCTTCACCGGCTTTCTTGGTTGGGTAGGGAGTCTTTTTAATAGCATGTGTGAATCAACGATCATCGCGCTTCAATAACACTGTGATCAACTGACGAGGGCGGCCAGTTCGTTCTTCACATCCTTGATATTGTCGATGCTCTGCTTATTCTTGTCAAGCAAGACTTTCAAATGATCGACAAGCACATCAATCGTTGCCTTAGACTCTTCACTTACAGCCGCAAGATTGGCAATCTCCTGGTTGATGTACTGGCAGGAGTCGCGGACCTCCGTGATGGACTGATAATATTGATTCGCGATGTGTGTCAGGTTACCGATTGCATCATTGATCCTGTTGAAGGCTGTGTTGGTTTGTTCCGCCATTTCAACATTCTGGCTCAACTCATGGGATACTTTATCCATTTCGGCGCGCATCCTCATGGATATCTGACGAAATTGATCGAGTTGTCCGGATATCTGGTCAGCCGATTTGGCCGACAGTTCAGCCAGTTTGCGAATTTCCGAAGCCACAACGGCAAACCCCTTCCCATGTTCGCCAGCCCTCGCTGCCTCGATGCTGGCGTTGAGCGATAGCAGGTTCGTCTGGTTCGCAATCTCGATGATGGTATTGCTAAACGCCGTGGTATCCTGTATTCTCTCGATCAATTCATTCGCCAGCGCAGATACGTTCTGCAGATAGTGATGAAGTCCCTGACTCGAATTGGAGAGCATTCCGATTTTCGATCTCCCCTCATCCGACAGATGTGAGGCATCTTCAACACTATTCACCAGGACTGATGTCGAGTTCGTCAGTTCGTTCATCAGATCATCCAGATTCATTGTCAATTCACTGATATGACTCGCTGACTTCGCCTGATTCGCAGCACCGCTCGCCAGTTGTTGAAAAGACGAACTCATCTCTTCGAAGGACATGATGTTAGTCTCACCGGTGTTTGCGATGTTATCCAGATGGTCGGAGGAGTTGGAGATCATCGCAATCAGTTTCTGATTCCGCTGCTCCTGTTCTTCGTATAACACTTGATTCTCTTTTCTCGATTTATCGACTTCCTTAAGCAATCGATTGGAATTGATGGCAAGACCATACATCAGGAAAGATATCAAGATATAAATCACCATTGGGGATACCATCTCATCGGGAGAAGTGATGACCGGTACGAGCGAGACAATGATCATGATGGTGGAAGCTACAAAGGACACGATTAACAGCCAGGGTTTCATGTAAATGAGCGAAACGGCAAGCACGACGATAAAAGACAGAATCGTATTGGGCACGACCCTCGGCATCAGGAAGCTAATTTCTACCGTACTGATAAATGTAAAGACCAGCGCTCCATAACCGATATACATGACGAATTTCCTTGAATAATGTAACACCGCAAAAATGAGAGTGCCAGTACCAAGTGTCGCCAACGCGATCAACAAAGACTGCCTTATTACTCCCGTACTGCTCAGGCTGCCCATCAGGTACGACAGGCAGTTAATGGCGAGCATAATAAGAACCACTCTGTTTCTTCTTATGATGTCTTGTTCCCTTAAGGAACGCTTACTGTCAGTTTGGATCCGAGGAGCAAAAAATTGATTTGGCCAAAAACGCATTCAATCACCTTCTGACCTTATTGGAATTTTGGGATGCGATGATTCTCTTCGACAATTTTCGATTTTTTTCCTTCATTTTCGACTGATTTTCCATTATACCGATCGCAGCCATGATCCTGATGGTGGAAGCCAGAGGTCTGACGCAAGCTTGATCGCGGGACGAAATAGCAATAAAGATCGCCGATTTCCGCATATACGAAAGACCGGCGATCTTGTATGAATGAAAGTCGTCCTTATCTAATCCAACGTAATCGTATTCCTTCCCTTCAACTTGGACTTATACAGCCGTTTATCCGCTATCTCGACCAAGTCCATCGCCTTGCTCACAGGCTGATCCGCTGTCAATTCTGCAACACCAAGACTGATCGATACACCCGGTTCGTTCTTCCCCATCTTCGCTTCTCTTACACGCTGACGTATGCGGTCTCCCAACAGATAAGCTTCTTGCTTCGAATAACCCGGCAATAACCATACGAACTCCTCTCCACCGTATCTGGCGAAGATGACCCCTTCGGGTATCAGGTTGCTGATCAGTTGGGCGATGCTTCTCAGCAGATGATCCCCTTCAACATGGCCATGATGATCGTTGTACTTTTTGAATTCATCGACATCCATCATCATCATGCTCAGTTGCTTCCCATGGTTCATTGCTTCACTGAAATGTTCCTCCAGCAGAATGTTGAACTTATGACGGTTGTAAACTCCAGTCAACGCATCTTTTTCAGCCAGTTCCGACAATTTCAGATTCGCTTGTACCAGCTCAGCCGTACGCTCTTTGACCTTCTCATCCAGCGTGCGATTAATCGAGGCCAACTGATTATACAGATGGGTAATGGCGAGTACTTGTTGGGCGTAGTTCTTGCCAAGAGAATACAGAACCATCACCACGTTAAGCGTAATGCTCATCAGCACCAATTGCGGAAAGGGCGTTGGCTGGATTGCGTTGAGCATATCGATGATCATCCCCCCCATCACCACGAAAATGCCAACCAAAATGGTTTTGGCCATTTTCGCTCCGGAGACCATGGCCTTGAAGATCACGCTGATACAATAAGCGGACAGTCCAAGGTAAAATGGGAACATGTTCAGAAAAGCCGGTATGAATAACGCCGGGCGGGCAAATAACGAAAGCAGGCCCAAACCTGCCAGTATGCCAAGACAAACATATAGAAAAACCTTGGAGTAATACCGCTTGAATAGCAAACAGATAAAGGTGGCATATAAAGCAATTGCCACGCTGGATGTAAAATATTCAATCCTAGACGCTGCTACATACGGAATCGTAAACGGCAGATCATGATACAGATAAGGTACAGTAAATATAGCACGCACCGATACGAAGAGACAGAATAAGCCGAAGACCAGATAGTTGGATTCCTGTCTCCGCAGAATGCCTATTAACGCCGTGGTGATGCCTGCGATAAAAATGATCCCTATGCAGAACACATTGATATACCGTTCGAAATGTCCCATGCGCAGCAAATATTCATATTCGCCGATGATCGGAGAAGCTGAAAATCCTCCTCGCATCATTTCAAAACTCGACAGTTGAACTGCAATCGTTACATCGGGCCGTTCCACTTTAAGCGGGACGAATGCCGATTTCGAGCTTGCCTGATGCGTTTCCTTCGATGTGCCCACCCGGCCGAGTTCAAAGGTCTCCTCACCATTCACATATAGCCTTGCTGCGCCATACACATATGGCAAATTGATCGCCAATTGTTTGCCCACGTAAGCTTCGGGAATCGTCACCTCTTTCACGAAGGTTCCGTATCCGGAAGCTCTCCCGGTGACCTGGTCGAATTCGACGGGCATATCAACGGAGATGGAATGCAGCTCATCGTCATGGCCGACAAGCAGTTGCTCGCGATAAAAGTCCCAATCCGAACTCAATACTTCCTGATAAGCCTCGCTGTCCCAATTGTACAGTCTCATAGCTGCCAGATAACCTGATGCCAACACAATACATAAGACCAAGAGCCCGATAGCTTGTTGAACCCATCGCAGGGATTGGGTACTTTTACCATTATGCACGAGGCGTATTCGTCTCCTTTCTTCTTGCTGCGCTCGATCTCCCTAATCAATTCGGCACCAAGCCATTTTCCACCTTTATAAAATGGTAATATGTGGAATGATAATTATATTTTTTTTGATTATTTCTAATTATCTGGTTTGCAGCTAGATGAAAAGAATCTGCTAGGGTAATGCATCGCCATCAATAGCAAAAAAGGACACCCTGATGAGCGTCCTTCACAGCCGGATTCAGATCTTTTAGTGAATATCGTGCTTTTTGAAATTGCCGCCTTTAACCTCGGCGACATCGTATACCAAGACGAAAGCATTCTTGTCAATTTCCTGGATGATTTCTTTGATCTTGCTTTCTTCCAGGCGGTTGATGACACAGGTGATTTCTTTGAACGCCTCGTTGGAATATCCGCCTTCCACCATATTGATGGTTGCACTACGGCCCAACCGGTCACGAATCGTTTCCACCATGACCTCGGGGTGCCTGGTGATGATCTTGAAGGATTTGGCGCCGCTCAAGCCTTCTTCGACTATATGGATGACTTTCGAGGCGATAAAATAAGCGATGCCTGACAGTATAGCTCCCTTCAAGCCAAAGACGGTTGAAACGACGATGAACACAAACAAATTGAGGAATAAGATCAGGTCACTTGTACCGAAGGGCAGTTTACGGGAAAGCAACACAGCCAACATATCAATTCCATCCAAAGCTCCGCCGTTCCGCAAAGCGATACCCATTCCAAAACCGAGGATAATACCGCCGACAACGGTTACCAGCAGCGTATCGCCTTCGACAATGGTGGGCACATGATGCATGATGAGAGTGCCGACCGCCAGCGAGGCGATTCCCAGCACCGAGTTGATCGCGAAACTCTTGCCGATCTGCTTGTATCCTAGAAAAATAAACGGAACATTCAGTATGGCGATCAAAACCCCAAGTGGCAGTCCGAACAACTTTGAGCCGACGATGCTTAAACCAGTCACTCCGCCGTCGGATACGCTGTTTGGAATCAATACGGCTTCAAGCCCATAAGCTGCTATGAATGCGCCAATGATAACCGCTAGTGCTCGCATCAGTTTTTTTGCCAAAGCTGGCTGATTACTCCCTGTTTCCATGTTATTTCCCCTTTTCTGTTGTCTCGAGATGACATGACCTCATCTTGTGTTAATATTTCCTGCCTGTCTGTTTTTTTCTCAAGCGTCCTGAGCCTGATATACACTCCTCTTGTTCAAATATATCGCTCCGACCGCATCATTGTCATCGGTAATGGTTTCCATTAAATGGTCCAAACACATCATAACGCACCTAAGTATAAACCTTGAATAAATCTTAAATCAATAGCCACTTATGAAAAAAATGGAGAAATCGGTTCATCGATTCCCCATTTCAATGCTTGCCAAGATGAAGCAACTTCTGCCCAAGGTTATCGCTCCAGATAAGGCCGAATGACATTCATGCAGTATTCCCAAACCTTGAGTCCACTCTGTATAAAAGCATGCATGTTCTTCACAGGCTTCTCTTTCTGGTTCGCATAGAATTTGCCGCTCACGCCTTCAACTTCCTCCGACGAGGCGAGATAAATGGTAGTAGCGGCACCTCGGTCCGGTTTCGTCATGAATGGTGTCGCCAACTTAAAAAACAGGTTATTGATGAATCCTTTGTCCGAAGCTTGACCGATTCTGGTAGCTACTGCGCCAGGGTGCAGGGCATTCGCCGTAACGTTGGTGATGCCTTTACGTTCCAGTTCTGCGGCCAAACGCATCGTATTCCAGAGGATATACAGCTTGGACGCAGCATAGGCCCTCATCGGGGTATAGTCCCTCTCCATCTGCAGGTCGCTAAAATCCGGTTTAGGCGCCATCATGTACATGATCGAGGAGGTATGGATGATTCGGGCTGAAGGGCTTTGGATAAGGTGATCCATCAGCAATTCCGTCAGCAGCATCGGAGAGAATACGTTGAGCGTCATTGTTTTTTCCAAACCATCCGGTGTCACTTCCCGATGCTTGCCGAAGATCGCCCCCGCATTGTTGATGAGCACATCCAGACGTTCGTACTTCCTCTTGAACTCTTCGGACATACGTTTTACATCGGTGAGCGACAGGAGATCGGCAACGATCGCATCCACCCGATCGTTCCCAGTTTCCGACCTGATCTCCCGACATACTGTCTGTACTTTGTCCTGGTTCCGACCGTGAATGATAACCGAGTGCCCTTGCTTGGCCAACGCCCTCGCGGCTTCTTTGCCAATGCCATCGGTAGAGCCTGTGATAAGGATGATTTTCCTGCTCATAATCACACCCCTGATATATCATATGGAGCGCTTTGAAACAGGCTGTCATCTCAATGGTTGAGCAGCGCTATATCCCGAAGCATAATGGTTCATCGAGTTGGAAATCTCTGTGTGGTCGCGAAAATTTCGCCCTTGCCGGTATGTCGGTGCTTATCTTACTTGCTTTCCGATTCATAAGAACCTGCTTCATAATGGGCCTTTTTGGCCTTTTTGGCGAGTTTGACGGTTTTGGCCACTTTGGCTCCTTTGGTTACCTTGAACAGCTTCAGTCCTTTGAGGCTTTTGATCGCCTTAAGCCCTTTGATGCCTTTGAGCACTTTCAGACCGGTCAAGGAACCAACGGCAATTGCCCCGTCAATGAGAGCCGTAACTGATAGAGAGGACAGAACGGCAATAATACTGATCCAATTCTCCTTGAAATACGCCTTCATGCTCTCTGCCATAAAGAAGAGAACAACCAGCTCAACGACAAAATAGCACAGCACATACAGCGAAATCGTATTCAACGCCTTCATAAACGCTTCATCTTTAAGCGGCGTGAAGCCGAGAATCGTCACCACGACCAGATAAAGTGACAGTACAAGAGAAATTGTAAGATACCACTTCTTCAATGTTGATTTGTTCACACTACTCCTCCAAGTCACCAGATTATGTTTATACCGAGATGTTGTGATACCAAACTTCATGCTCATCTACCTATGATACGATTTCTCCCTATCATCTGTAAAACGAAAAAGAGCCGCCCGTTATTCGGGCCGCTCTTCACGGATGTTAGCATCTTCAAACGGCGATTTCAACGTATTGACGACGTGCAGAAGACGTCTCGATGCATATGCCGGATTCGATCCCAGTTGGCGGGATTGGTCGTGTCAGGTGAGCGCCCTTCCAGAATGGCCTCATATAACGTTAATTTCTCTTCCAAATGCTCGATATGGCGTTTCATCTCCTCGTACTTCGCAAGCGCCTCTTCTTTATGCTTCATCATGAGCGCATAACACTCAGGTATGGTCGCATCCCCTTGCAGACATAAATCCACATACGCTTTGATCGCTTCAATCGACATGCCGGATTGCTTGAGGCATTTGACGCCATATAGCCAATTGATCGATTCATCGTCGAATACTCGCCATTGGACTGGCCCTCACGATCATTTCGAAAGTGTTGCAATTTCTGTACAAATCCAGAATTGGCGATTTCCTGGTCATTCCGGCTGCGATATTTATGTTCTGGCCATCCTGTTCTCGATCAACAAATTTACCGATTTGCTAAGCAGAGAGAATGGGGCGAGAGAAGCCGCCCAACTTGGTTTCTGGGCATGTTTGGCGGTTGTATCCGAACACTGATGCAACTCAAGATTGAGACGCCGGCATCATACCCGGCGTCTTCACGTGACGCCGCACGCTGCCTCCAATTATGAAGCATGTTTAACCGCCGAGATAGCGATTCACCAGCCCCCTGGCAACCACGGGATCACTTGTGCCGTGGACCAGCACCCGGCCGTCCTGGAAGATGACCATACGATGGCTGCCGTTGGTATACGTCACCAAATAGGGGTTGGCCTTCACTTGCCCGCCCAAGGTGCGGAGCTGACGGGCCAGGGCTTCGAGATCCAGTTGTGTCGGTCTTGGCGGACGAACCTGAACTGTATCCCTGCCGCACAAGACGGCGGTTCGGGTCAAATTGGATCTGGAGAGATAAGGGTAAACCGCCTTCTCTCCGCATGACGGACAATCCCGTTTCCTCAAAACGTCCACGGAGATGTCCGTATAGGTGTTATGCCAGATGTCGTAGGAGACGAGCCGGTTCCTGATGGATGGATGGTTGCCTGTCAGCCATTTTAACGCTTCCGCCGATTGATGGGCGACCACCATCTGGACTGCTGGAGCGATAACACCGACAGTATCACAGGTTTCTCCTCCCAACGGAATATCGCTCATCAAGCAGTTCAAACACGGAGTGCGGCCGGGAATGATCATGAAACTTACCCCATAGCTGCCCAAACAGGCCCCATAGATCCACGGAACATTCCGCTTCAGCGCCACATCGTTGATGACAAACCGGGTCTCATAATTGTCCGTCGCATCGATGATCAGATCCACCGATTCTGCCAATGCCAGCAACTCCTCGGCAGAAACGTCCTCCACCCGGGCGATGACATGCGTTTCGGAGTTGATCACATCCAGATGGCGCTTAAGGGCAATCGCCTTAGGCAGATGCTGGCGCACATCCTCCTCCGTATACAGTTGCTGTCGTTGCAGATTACTTTCATCCACGTAATCCCGATCGACGATGGTTAGTTGCCCGACTCCCGCCCGAACCAACTGTTCGGCATTCCCGGTTCCCAACGCTCCTGCCCCCACGAGGAGGACATGCTTCTTGCCCAACTCTGTTTGTCCCGCCTGACCGATGGGCGCAAACCGGATCTGTCTCGAATATCGTTCGTGCATAACTCGTTGCCTTCTTTCAATCGTATATGGTAAATCGCATCGGATCAAAAGCTTCCATGTAGCCAGGAATGGCACGACCTTCCAACCAGTCCCCTATCCGCTTGGCCGTCACCGGTGCGAGCAGGATGCCATTGCGGTAATGGCCGAAAGCACATATCACCTGTTCTGCACCTCGTACGGGGCCGATGAGGGGCCACCCATCCCGGGTTGCTGGACGCAGCCCCGCCCATTTCAGGAGGATCGGTCGGCCATCCAGGTTTGGAATCAACTGGCGGCTCCAACGCTCCAGTCTCGCGATACCAGCCTCGGTGACGGACGTATCGAAGCCGGCCACATCCTCAGAAGCCCCGCACACCAGGGAACCGTTCGCCTTGGCCACAACGTATCCTTGGCTGCCGAACACCATGTGGCGCACTTCACCCGCTACTATCGGAAAGGCGCATATTTGCCCGCGAATCGGGACAACCGGCCAGATGGCGCCGCAAGCTTCCTGCCACTCTTCAGCCCACGCCCCTGTAGCAATCACCAACCGGTCACCCGAGACGGGGTGGGGCAAGCTGCCTCCGGTTAGCAGGAATTCACCGTCCTTCTTCTGGAGCACGATCTCCCCGGCATGATCCAGAATGTCAACACCAGCCATTCGGCATGCCTCTTCCAATGCCGTGACATAAGCTGGCGCGTACAGATGAGCCTCATCCGGGTACAGGATCGCGCCTTTCACATCACTGGCCAAGGCCGGTTCCAGCCTGCGCAGGTCGTTCTCTTCCACCCATTCCGCCCTTGTCCCGGTTGCTTGTTGCCAATTGATCCGCCGTTTCATCGGTTCAACATCCGCACCATGGAAGACCACGTTCAGACTGCCCGTCTGCCTGTATTCAGGATCGGTATTCGAATATTCCCCAATCAGTTGCAGCCACTCTTCGTACAAGGCCAAGCTATCCTGGCACAGCTTGTAGAATGGATCGGGATATTCCGAATTCTCGGAATAAGGGGCAAGCATGCCGGCTGCTGCTCCCGACGCCTGACCGCCGCAACGCCCCTTCTCCACCAGTGTGACCTTGGCTCCACGAAGCCTGCATTCCAATGCACAGGCAAGCCCGATCACTCCTCCGCCTGCAATGACAACTGAACCTGATGCCACTTGTTTGTTCACCTGCCCGCATGGCTCCTGGACACGAGCCACTCCAATCCGCTGCTCGCCGTGGCGTAAGGCTTCTTGGGGATTCGCCCCGCCAGTCTGGCTGCCCGCCCCGCTTCCACGGCCAACTTGAAGGCACGAGCCATTGCGACCGGGTCCTTCGCCTTGGCGATGGCCGTATTGACTAAGACGGCGCTGGCTCCCAGTTCCAAGGCCAAGGCGGCATCGCTGGGGGAACCGATCCCCGCATCCACAATCACCGGTACCTTCGCTCTCATCACGATCCGTTCCAGATTGTAAGGATTGAGGATTCCCAGCCCGGTGCCGATGGGGGAACCGCCCGGCATGATGGCCGCCGCCCCCGCCTCTTCCAACCGCTGGCACAACACAGGGTCATCGGACGTGTACGGGAGAACCACAAAACCCTCCTTCGCCAACTGTTCGGTGGCCTTCAAGGTTTCAACCGGGTCGGGGAGCAACGTCTCGTCGGCCACGCTGACCTCCACCTTGATCCAGTTGCCTACGCCAGCAGCCCGCGCCAGCCTAGCGATACGCACCGCTTCCTCCGCCGTCCGGGAACCGGATGTATTAGGCAGGTACAGGAAGCCTTGCCCTTCCACATGTTGCAGGATGGCGTCTTCATCCACCGCCTCCAGTTGCACTCGTCTCACGGCGAAGGTGAGCACCTCCGCTTCCGATGCCGCTATCGCCTGCTTCATCACATGGGGATTCGGAAACCTGCCCGTTCCAAGAAACAAACGGGACTTGAGCGCCGTCCCCCCTATCGTATACGTATCCATGTGCTCAGCCCCCTGCAACAAGATGAACCACCTCCAGGACCATGCCTTCTTCCAATCGGGTCGTTTTCCATTGGGAGGAATCCAGAATGACCCCGCCAGCTTCCACCACGACCGGTTTGGCCTCCAGGCCATGACATTCCAGCAGATCATACACGGTTTGTCCTTCAAATTTCATCCATTGGCCGTTGACTTTGACGTTCATCCGGTTACCTCCTGTTCACAGGCCGCAATTTTGCTCAAGAAGGCCTCACATGTCCCTCTCACATCCGCATTGCCGACGATTTCACTGACAGCACAGATTCTTCTGGCCCCCGCTTCCAGCACCTGATCTACGTTATGCAACTTGATGCCTCCGATAGCGACAAATGGAATCCTGATCGCCCCGGCCACTTGACGCACCAACTCCACTGTCACCGGTGTCGCGTTCTCCTTCGTCTGTGTGGCAAACACCGGACCAACTCCGATATAGTCGGCCCCCTCCGCCTCCGCCCGTCTCGCCTGCTCCAACGAGTGGGTGGAGATGCCGATGATCCGGTCTCCCATGATCCGCCTTGCTGCCGCAAGGGGCATATCGTCCTGTCCCAGATGAACCCCGTCCGCATCGACCGCCAGGGCAATATCCGGATGATCATTGACGATAAACAGCTTGCCATAGCGGGCCGTCAACTGGCGCAGTTCCACCGCTTTCTGGTACAATTCTTTCTTCGTCGCCCGTTTATCTCGCAATTGCACAACGTCCGCTCCCCCCATAAGCGCCGCTTCGATCACTTCCAGCATGCTGCGCCCCGGATGGTATCGCTCATCGGTGATCACATACAACTTGAAATCCAACTGCTCCACCTCCATTGAACATAAAAAAGCCGTTCCGGTACGGAACGGCTTCAAAATGCGTGCATAACAAATCGCAGATGATGCGTGTTGCACGATCTTGTCACCACATTCCCTACGCTGGCATGACCCAGATCAGGTTCAAAGGGATCAAAGCGTAAGCTTTGTCTCAGCCTTCAACAGGCACCCCCAGTGGTCTTTCCTGGTGCGGTTGATCACCGCCAATATGAAGTTGGATCGATTCGAATATACCACGATTCCCAGAAATGCACAACCATGGAATGATCGGTTTTCTTATCCGGCAACGATTGCGCTTCCCTGCGCTACCCTAAGCCAGGGACACGTTCAGCAACGAGGATAAATGTTTTCGGAATCCCTTTATCATAATGATCCGAGGAGAGATTGGGGAGCTCCTCCAATGCCTTGATGCATAAGCCTTGGCTCGCAACAGCCGTCACGATTTCGCCAAGCGTCCAGTTTCGTAAATACACAACCGGTAAACTACCGTTGCTCCACTCAGGCAAAAACTTGGAGAATGCCACCTCTTTGACCTCAAGCGAGGTGTCAAAATAATCGCCAGTAACCTTATGCTTGCGTATATTAGCCGTTGTTCCTCTCGATGAAATCAGCTTCGTGGTTACTGGATGAAAGTCCTGAAGAACCAGCATGCCGCCAGGACGAAGAAGAGCTTGTACCACATGAAACAACGGTTTCAAATCCATGAAGTAGTGAAGTATTCCATGTTCCATATACACAAAATCATAGTCACCAGACAGCATCTCTGCTGGCAGTTGGAGCACATCAGATAACACATACTTGATTTCAACCCCCGCGGCCTTTGCCAGTTCCATGGCATATTTCTCATTCTCCGATGAAAAATCCACAATGGTTACCTCAGCACCCAGCAACGCCAAAGCAACAGCTTTTGTCCCATTAGAACCAAGCAGATTCGCGATTTTCTTGCCCCTGATGTCATTCATATATTCGAGGGCTTTGCCAATTCTTTTGGCGGGGTCTTTCATGATTTTTTGAGCCGCATCTGCTGGTTGGCCGAAGCGATTGACCCAAGCTTGATATGCTCCCGTATTCCATGAGTCCCTATTCTGTTGAGAGTTATTCAGACATATCGCCACCATTTTTTTAATCTAATGATCTAATTATAAATAATTTGCTATGCTCACGACAGCATTATTCGATCGGCGTGTTCGGATACCGGCATTTCAAACAGATTGAAAATAATGGGAGATGTATGTTATCATCCTGTGTAGGAACATGTGTTCCCAATTCGGGTGTTGGGAGGTATGAATCGTGGCAACAATCTCCGATGTCTCCAGGGAATTGCGCAGATTGATCGAACTCATCTCGAGATTAACACACTACTCCGAGGATGTTCTTTGCAAACCTATAGAGGAGGGGAAATGGTCGATTCGGGATATCATCAGTCATATTATGGGCTGGGACAAGGACTTCACAGAGAAACTTGATCATTTTATAAGCAGTGGCGAAGTAATGCTTGATGAGCATCCGGATGTCCAGGCGTTTAATGAAGCGTCGGTCGCTTACGGCAGATCCATGAAACCGCACGACTTGCTCCAGGAAGCCACCCTCCAACGTGAACAGTTAATACTAATACTGAGTAAGGTTCCTGAAGCAGCGTTTACGAAACCGATTCCCGGAAGTCCATATACGTTAGAAGCCTTCCTGCAGGATATGTTTATCCATCATGACAAGCATCACGAGGGTCAAATCATAAGCTATCTTCAGTCTCATCAATGACCAGGGCTTCATGTTGCGAGCAATCTCTGGCGAATTCGGACACGGTCTTAATGTCCTCAGCTATCTTCGTCAGCTTAGTGGATATATCGTTGATGACATTGTATGAATCTGAAGTGAGATCACGCTGTAATGAGGTGCTCTGAACAATGTCCATCATCGATGTCATGGTATGCTCTGCCGCTTTATTCACTTCTGTAATTCCATCACTCAGATCCTTAGCTACGATGTAAATCGATTCGGAGCTATTGGATGCATCATCAATGGATTTGTTTAGTAACTTCGTCAGCGCTTCGCTTTCCTTCTCTTTCGTTTCCATGCCCACGATTAAGTGTCTGGAACGATTGGACTGGACAGACGAAACAAACACACAGATCAAAAACGCGATCGCATAAGAAATCCACGCCATTGCGTTTTTACCTGTTCCGCCATATAAAAGGTCTGAGAAAGCAGTAATGCCCGTGATGTAGATCAACAAAGTAATGGATGCGTAAACGAGAACAATCCTCGCGTTATAGTACATGATGGCTATAAACAAGTAGACAAAGCTAAATGCAATCGGCGGGAAACCGTGAAGCCCCATTGATTCCAACATATACATAATAGTAGGAGGGCCAGCCGCAAATATGGAGAGATAAATATATTTCGATAGGAAACCCAATCCAGCAGAATATCGCTCAAGCAACTTTCCAACTACTGTAATTAGTGAAAACACTAGGAACAACAATGCTACTAAATTATTTTTCGTAATGAACATGAAGCATAGCCCGATAGCTAAGCAAGTAATCAAAGTATAGAAAAAAGCTATTCTGTTCGCATAAATCCCCTGTTTCTTTAGGATGGAATGGTGCATATTGTGCTCCTTTCTCTTGATGTGCAAAGAATATTCAAGTACAGGATGAAGTTATCGAGCAGCCCACCACCATTCACTAAAATATGGAATATAATAATTATAATTATTATATTATAATTATTTTGACTTTTTCAATCATTCTTTTATTTTATTTTTTCATTTATTACCAGTCTTAACATTCATTTATTTCACCATGTGTTGAGCCATGAAAGAGGATGCTCGCCGTTACTTGTTGTACGGTTCACCGTATCTATTGATATGGTAAACTAAACAACAAAGGAGGGGCAAAGACTCCGCCTCTCCTTTGTTTTCTTATCTTTTTCAACTTAATTTACAACTTATTTACTACTTAGAAAACCACTTAAGTTAAAACCCATTTTGGTCGTTTCGATGACCCAGTATTAACGATGGTGCCGTCTTTCTTGGACATTTCAAACAAAAGATTGTTAATCTTTTTTCTCTTTTGTACTTCATTCAATGTATCGGATAACTTATCCAGTAGTAAATTATCGATATCTTGTCGGCTGGCTGAATGATACTGTTCAAGAAACTTGATAATCAAATTCTTATAATAATCTTTATCAAAGGCACGGTTTTTGATATATGTTGTCTTGTCTCCTGTAATAGCTGCAATCTGAGCAGCGACATAAATATTAGGATATTTACCTTCGATTAATCTTTGCTTTCTTAGATTCTTTGCTTCTTCTTGAGTAATTTTTTCTTTTTTCTGTACTTTATCAAGCAACATGACAGTTGTTAGATCTAATTCGGTATGATTAATGAGCATTCGAGTGTAATTCTCATCCAATATTTTTCCAATAATTCGGACTTGGACCTTTTTTGGGTCAGATAGATCATAATCGGGTAATGGAAAAAAACGCTTCTTTTGAGTAAAAAACATTCGTTTAATCCCGGAACCAATAGTATCGATCATATTCAAGTTGACCATCGCTTCAGCCAAAAAACGATTTCGGTAATACTCCGGCGGAGAATCATTTTTTATAACCTCTTCAACACTTTTGGGTATGAAACTTCCCAAATTGGTGAAGATAAGTTCGTCAGGTTTTTCTACAATGTTGATTCTGCCGCACATTTTGTAATCCTGATGAGCAATGCAGTTATGCAATGCTTCTCGAATTACATAGGCATCATACTGGTTTACCTCAATAGGAAACAGGCTGTTATCGGGCATATACCTATACTTAAGATTGCGGATTTTTGAGAACACCAATTCAGTATTTAGAATAAATGGTGGACCAAAATGCTCATAATCTTGTTCAATATTATCCTTGTCTTTCAAAATCCAGCTCATTTTGGCTACAGCGGGATGGATAAAATGCTCCGACTCAGGCTTTCCTAGCAATATGATCGCTGCATTCGTTATTTTTCCTTGGATTGTGACCTTTGCTTTATTCAGAAATGTTAAATCGTCCCAACAATCGGCTTCATCTGCTAACCTAGGGTATTTCTTTTTATACTCTACACGGGCCCGTTGAAGAGCATCGTGATCCAGATCGTAAATAGTTGCGTCTTCACATATTTGAGCCGACCAGTCTTTATTTCCTTGATTCCGGATTTGTTCTATTTCTTGAAGATTCAAGGCAACAATAGAGCTTCCGTTTCGGCCATAATAGTGGCCTTCCCAAGCAGTAGGGACACCGGGAGGTGCAGCAGGAATTTGGAACAAAAGCACCCTTCCCTCCGGCAAGATGAGCTCATGGATATCCATAAATGTTAAGCCACCTGAAGTTTTGATTGCAATCTCATGTTTCAGATTATCCAAGTCTTTTGAATTAGATCTGTACTGAGTACCAACGATTTTACGATCATCATTGACCCCAAACACCAACCAACCGCAAGGTCTTCCCTTCATATTCGATTCATTGCTAATTGCAGAAAAATACTTCCCCAGTTTACGGAAATCATAATCCGTTTTTGCTTCTTTGTACTCAAGCCATTCGGTTTCAGTTGGCATTCTCAGCAACTCTTCAAGCAACCGATGCAATTCATATTGATCCACAGAAAGTCACCTCCTCATTAACATTGTTTCTACATACTCCGTGAGCTAAACATATGAAATTTAAGGTTAAGCCTTCACAATTTCCAACAACTTCTCATAACTGTTCACAACATCGTACTTCAGCTGTCCTGTATTCAGCTTAGCAAAGTGTTTCCGGGCACATTCAATCTTCGCCTTCTCCACTTCACGGAGTTCCATGGATTCCATGGAGCCTTTCGTCTCCGCGATGAAGTAAATGTGCTTCACATCGCCTTCCTTGAAAACAATCGCCCAGTCCGGATTGTAATTGCCCATTGGCGTCGGAATGAAAAATCCCCGCGGCAGCTTGGCATACACTCGAACTTCATTGCTGACATCGAGCTCTTTAGCAAAAGCACGCTCGATCTTGGAATCCGTCACGACATAGTCATAAACGTGCTTCTCAACCGGAATCGCATTTTCCCCCAGTTTCCCGGATAATGTGTTTTTCGTAAATACGTCCGCTTCGAACGTATCATTGAGAACATCATACGTTATGGATTCAATGATCGTCGTCGCCTTCTGCTCGTTGATCAGCTTGGCGGCACGAAGCATGAATTCTTCCGGGTTTTTGCGGAATTGCAGGAATGTGGCTTCTTTAATTCCCGTTAAAATGGCAACGATCGTCTTTCTCGTCAGCCGCGTTTCGTCCATGAGCTTTCCAACCAGATCATACTTCACCCGGAAATCCGGCTTCACTTCCACAAGCTCTGTTTTGGCTTCTCGCGTCTGAAAGGCTTCCCCCGACTTTAGCTGTTGCTGGGACTCAATTCGATTCATTTCGCCATGCCTGATCGCATATCGGATCGCAGGCACTTTTAAATGACTGTCCAAAGCCCATACACACTTTTTCACAAGTTCCTCGGAGTCGAATTTGACAGTATACACAGATTTCCGATTAATTTGGTTCCAGAGCTCTTGGAATTCCTTTTTATAAAAATTGTTGTTGACCGTAACGGAAGCAATATTGCGATTCCGTTCATTATCAGCCAAATTCGATTTACCCTCTACATAAATCGACTTAACCAATTCGACCAACGGTTCCTGAAAGTCCGCCAATTCCTCAGGAAGTTTGAGACTCTGGTTTTCTACAGCGTTAAAATAAACATCCGTCAAATTGTACTGATCATCCACATAATCATTTTTAATGAACGTGTACAGTAACTTGCTTGCCAAGGCATCTTCTAATTTCAATTGCTCGCCGCGTGCATTCTTCAACACTTTATCCAAGAAGAAGTCGCGATCTGCTTTGCGTGGGCGATCGGACAGCGTTTCGGCGATTTCATTTTGAAGCTGTTTCGCAAATTGCTCGTATGATTCACTGGCGATGACGGTCAGCACATTAATCTCATGAACGTCGATACCCGGTACGCTTGAATCCATACGTTCCCCGTTCTGATTGACACAAAGCCGCAGTCCACGCCCAACTTCCTGACGTTTCTTTATGGTGGAGTCACTGTGTTTCAGGGTGCAAATTTGGAACACATTCGGATTATCCCAACCTTCCTTAAGTGCAGAGTGAGAGAAGATAAACCGAGTGGGTTCCGAGAAGCTAAGCAATCGCTCTTTATCCCGCATTATAAGGTCATAAGCGTCCGCATCATCGGAGTCCGTCTCTCTTGCCGATACCTTCGGATCGACATAACGGTTACTTTTCTTATCGATCGAGAAATAACCCTTATGCGTTTCTTTCACCTGTATCCGATTCAAATACTGAATGTATGGATCATCGGCAAACAGCGACAATTGCTCATTGAGCAAGGCCGTGTATTCTTCCTCAAACATCTCCGCATAAACACCATTAAGCTCCGAACCATCTTTGTCATACTGCCGATACTTCGCTACTTCGTCGATGAAAAAGAGCGAAAGCACTTTAATCCCTTGATGAAACAACGCACGTTCTTTTTCAAAATGGGACTTGATCGTTTCCCGAATCTGAATACGGCGGAAATGCAGTTCTCCTACATCCCCCTGTACGTCACCAGCGTATAAAGTTACGCCGTTTATAAAGCTAATGCTGTTATTTTGTCCATTAATTTCGGACACTTTATATCCCTTGTACTGCTCAAGCTCACCGGATAATTGGTATATATCATCATTTTGTCTGATTTTATGCGTCTTCCTGGCAAGACCCGTTTTTGTCTTCACTTCGAATTCCAGCCGGGCCACCGGAGCATGCTTCGTGCTCACATCGATTCCTTCCAGATACAGATAGCTGTCCGTGCCGCTTGTTCCTTTGGCCGAAATCCCCTTCACGCTGATCTTTTTCACCAGCTTTTTGTTGTATGCATCCAGGGCGTCGAGCCGGTACACTTTGTTGTAATCTTCACGATGCGTCGCCGAATAACGCAAGGTGAACAACGGATTGAATGCCTTCAGGGATTCTTTCGTCTGCTTGCCTTCAACGGATTGTGGCTCGTCAATGATCATGATCGGATTCGTGCTCGCCAGAACGTCAATCGGTTTGCGACTGTTGAAGTCATCCAGTTCCATGTAAATCCGTCTTGCATCTTTCCCTCTCGCATTAAAAGCTTGCGAGTTGATAATCATGACATTGATCCCGGCGTCGCTGGCAAATTTCTCGATATGGTGCAATTGCTTCGAATTATACACAAAGTATCGTGCCTTCGTGCCGTATTCAGACATGAAGTGATCTTCCGTGATCTGGAACGTCTTGAGCACACCTTCACGAATGGCTATAGAAGGAACAACGACAATAAACTTGCTCCATCCGTACTTTTGGTACAGTTCAAACATGGTACGGATGTACGTGTAGGTTTTGCCTGTCCCGGTTTCCATTTCGATCGTCAGATTATATTTGCCCTCAAGCTTTTCAGATATTTTCAAACCGTTCTTCCGTTGAACCGTTTGGATGTTTTTCAAGATTTCTTGATCAATCAATTGAATGGCGTTGTTCTTAAATCCGATATTTGCTTGTTCGGCATTCGCGAGATCATCCATGACCATTTGTTCCGGTTTTTGTCTTCTGCCTCGGTCAAGTGTAAATCGGGACAACTCATTAGGTTGCCCCTCAAAGCAATCCACGATACTTTTTACGGCGTCCAACTGAAACTGCTGATGTTTGAATTTGATCTTCAATTTGAGCTCACCACCTTACAGCACTTGGATTTCTGTGCCCGGAGAGAGCATCTTGAATAATTCTTCTACATTGATTCGTGCGGAATCATCTTCAAAGGAACTGTCGCGGAATACAACCCGAAGCGGATGTTCCGCCGCAATTTGTTTAATGACGGATTCCGGCACGTTGTCATCAAAACATGCGATTAAAGAGTTCCCGGCGACGTAATGAACGGTCTTCCCTTCAAGTTGCTTCGTTTCCATAGGCAACGAAAGCTCAAGACCGAGTTCCAGCATGACTTGAATGAGCAAATCTTCCCCGGTACGATCTTCCTTGATATTGGATTCGAGATCGAACAGTTCGCCCTGCCTCAGCTTGTCCGGTGTATAGTAAACATCTTTCATGTTCGATGAATCCACGCGGAATACCCGGAAGCCGTAATCGATGTCGGCCCCTGTTTCTTCTTTAATTTTCTTCGCGGCACGACGGATGCGTTCTTTGCCGATTTCGCAGATGTTTTTGTAACCATCCCTATAAGCTTCAGAGTTCACATCTATTTCTTCTGGAAGTTGAACCATTATGAATTTTCGGTTCCCTCCATCTTCAGCATTTATCTGCATTACGGCATCAGCTAGCGAAGCAGAACCAGAATAAAAGTCAAGTATTATATCATCGTTTTGACAGTTAGAAATCTGTAATATTTGTTTTAATAAACGAGTTGGTTTCGGGCCATCAAAATATCCCTTATCATCAAATAATTTTTTTAATTCTTGACGTCCTTCTTGATTATGACCAACCTCTTCGTGTAACCAAATCGTCAGTGGCACCATGCCATCTTGAACTTCACTTAAAAACCTCTTCAATCTAGGAGTATTATCTCCTGATTCACCGAACCAGATTCTATTATCTTCTATCAGTTTTTGCATATTCTCTTTAGAAGTAAACCAGCATCTACCTTTCGTCGGATATACTTCTTTTCCGCTTGGAGTAGTAATAGGATAATCATAATTTTCCGAGTACGTTTTTACTGTCAGATCTCCAGATGTCCAGGGGCCTCTTGGATCATTATCAGGATTTCTGTACCTGCTATTCGACTCTTCCGTCCTGGGAAGTTTCTTAATATTAAAGAACTCAATATTTCGGGCATAAACTAAAATATAATCATGATTGGAAGAAAAATACTTTGAATCGTTTTTTGGCGAGAATGCCCGTTGCCAAACAATAGTTGTCACAAAATTTCCTGGCCCAAAAATCTCATCACATACCTTTCTTAAATTATGCATTTCATGATCATCAATACTAATAAAAATAACTCCATCTTCCCGGAGTAAATTTCTTGCCAACTTAAGCTTTGGATATATTTCTGATAACCAATCACTGTGAAAACGACCATTCGTTTCAGTGTTTTGAAACAAGCGAATACCCTCTTCATCGACTTGCCCTGATTCTACCAAATATTCGTCAATAGGTTCTTTGTAATCATCCTTATATATAAAGTCTTTGCCAGTATTATAGGGCGGGTCAATATAAATGCACTTCACCTTATTCAAATAGGACTCCTGTAACAATTTCAAGGCTTTTAAATTCTCGCCCTCAATGTAGATATTCTGCGTGTTATCCCAATCAACACTATCTTCCTTTACCGGACGAAACGTCTTATCAATCGGTGTGTTTGCGTTAAGGATTGCCTGTTTCTTACCAGGCCAAGTAAGCTGATATCGTTCTTTTTCACCCTCGACAAGAACATCGGAAAGTTCCTGCTTCAACAAATCAAAATCGACGGCACGCTTGATTTTTCCTTTTTCATCTCTGGCTTCGGTAATCACGTTGGGGAACAACTCTGCAATCTTGTCGATATTGACTTGAGTCAAATCGACTGACTTCATCGTCAATTTTTTCATAAGTACGCCTCCGATTACTCATCGAGTAGTTGTTTCAGTTCTTTTCGTTTCCGTTGTAGTTCCATGTTCAATTCAACCTTCTTGTTGAATTGTTTTTCAGCCCGCAGTTTGGACTCTAGCCGTTGGCATTCTCGCGTAAGCTTATAAATATAGGCTTGTCGCTTCAAAACGGCCGAAAGCTCGATTTCTGGCTTCATCTTATTGGGAAGCAGTTGACGGATGATGTTCTCGTAAACAGCCTTCAGATCAAGTCCTTGAAAGATGTTCAGCTCGATACTCTCCACCGGCTGCCAGTCCGTCTCATGGTAGGAACGAATGACAGACCGATTGTCGTCGGTCTTATTTCGCTCTTTATATGCGATGGCGAGCTTGGCCTGACCATCATATATCAAAACATGCAGAATGGGATAAGGGATCACCTTATCTATACTCCGCAGTAGGTCAAGGGAGTACGTTTGCTCTTTCAAATGAACTTCAAATATCTGAATTTCTTCAATATCCTCTTTCGGTTCAAGACGAATCGTGTCCTTGGATAGCTTGTGCTTCCAGATGATCGATTCGACTTGCTCAATAAACAGTTCTTTGAGATGATGATTGGCTTGCAGCTTCTCATAAAATTTGTTCTTCGGAATTTTGCGGTTTACAAGCGTGCTTGAAGGCAATTGAAACATCACGCAGTCACCTGCCTGATAACGACAAAGGTGATAAGTTCAAAGTCCTCAAGCCCTTTAATCGAGTCGATGAGTGCTGTCGTACCTCCCGAACTGAACAAGCTATCCAGATCGTTTTCTTCTTTCACCTGTACAATCGAGCGGATGGTTTCTTCCAATAGCATGGAATACGTGTCCATCTTTTTGCCGTCTTTCGTCGCTTGATTGAAGCTGCGGCAAGCATCCATCATCGGTTCGGATTGTCCTCTGCATAGAGCTCGTAAAATATCCAGCGTCTTTTTGACATCCATATGATTGGTGATGACTTCGCCGTCTTCGCTCATATAGACTAGGTAAAAGGGATGTAGCCGGTTCTGCTTGTCGGGATTTAGTTCCTCATTGACATTGCGAAGAACAAAGATGACGCCGGGCTTTGCTCCCTTCTCTTCGTCAGCAGCCACAACCGCATGCAGTCCGCTCGGAACGGAATCAAGATCCCCGTTCTCCTTGACATAGTTCACCAAGTCCATGCGAAAATCGTTCAGGCCCAAATCGGTGATGGAGACGCCCGTGTTCATATCATCCAGATCGACGACTTCCTTCTGCAAACGATGAAGTTGCTGCTTCCGATATTCCAGATCGCTGGATTGATTGAACAGAACGTTATCATCGCCGGTTGCCGTCATATCCATGATGACCATGCGATTTTCGACCCGTTCTTTTAACTGAATGTATTCATCCAGCGTCATGTTGGGCCAGAAGTTCACCAATTGAATTTCCTTGTTCTGCGAACCGATCCGGTCTATTCGGCCAAATCGTTGAATAATCCGCACTGGATTCCAGTGAATGTCATAGTTGATAAGATAGTCGCAATCTTGCAAGTTTTGCCCCTCAGAAATACAATCGGAAGCAATGAGCAGATCAATCTCTCCTTTGACATCCGGCATGGTCAGCTTCTTCTCCTTGGATCGAGGCGAGAAGCAAGTCAGCAATGTGCTGATATCATTCCGTAAACCAGCGGTGTTTTTGTTCTCATCGCTGCCAACGATTTTGGCCGTATCGATATTGTACTTTGCCTTCATGTACGCAGATAAATGTGTGTACAAGTACGCCGCGGTATCCGTGAACGCACTGAAAATGATAACTTTGCGGTTGCCGGGATTGATCGGATGATTGATTTTGTGGTCAATGACCTGCTTCAACGTGTTTAGCTTCACATCATGTTCAGGCGTAACTTTCTGCATCTCAGTCAGCAACGCGAAGAGAATGTTATGGTCGTTCGTCAAATCTTCTTTCCAGCGAAGAACATCCATATCGGATAAATTGATCTTGATCGTATCCCCGATGCTGAAATCATCGTACAGCCAATCATCATCGTCCAGATTGGCATCCTCAATATCGGTATAACCTACAGCGTCGGATTTCCCGCTTCTCTCAAACGCTTCGATTTGCTGTAGCGTCTGATCAATTTTGGAGACAATCTTGGAAAGGGTCAATCGGAAAGATTCCACTGAGCTTTCCAGGCGTTTCAGCAGGTTGATCCGCATCAAGAGCTGCAAGCTGCCTTCCCGATCCATCTGCCTGAAGTTCCCGCTCCCGCCTTTTACGCTGGTGTCATACAACTCTTCATAAAAACGCAGTCGGCTCGGCTGAATATATTTGAATGGTGCATAGATGCCGAGATTGATTCTGGACAACTCTATAAAAATTTCATTATACCCGATAACATCCGCTCTGTCGGTCAAATCGCAAAATTTCGAGATAGGTGGCAGCCGTCTGGGGAACTCGCCGATCTCCTCTGCCTTGTAATACTTCTGGATATGCTTGCGTGACCGGGCGATCGTCAAGCTGTCCAACAGCTCAAAAAAGTCGAAGTCGAGCATACCAAGAAGCGTCTCCGTTGTCCGTTCAGCAACATCCATCTTAGACCACTGGTTAAACGCGGACTGGGCTCGTTTGAAGATGTCATTAATCCCCCGCTCCGTCCCCAACTTGCTGTTGATTTCTTCAGGATTCCCTTCATAAGCCAAGGCAAGCTGGTTGCGAAGATCCATGAATTTGTTGTTCACCGGAGTAGCGGAGAGCATGAGCACTTTCGTTTTCACGCCGCTTTTCAACACTTTCCGCATCAGCTTCTGGTACCGCGTCTCTTTATCTTTCTTGGCTTCGTTGTTGCGGAAATTATGCGACTCATCAATGACGAGCAGATCGTAATTCCCCCAATTCAACCGGTCGAGCGGAATGTCGTTTGATTTGCCCCTTTCCCGAGATATATCCGTATGGTAGAGTACATCATAGCGGAATCGGTCGGCATACAAAATATTGTTGGTCACGTTCTGTTTATATGTAAGCCAGTTGTCGCCGAGCTTCTTGGGACATAGCAACAATACGGACTTGTTGCGAAGTTCATAGTATTTTATGATACCAAGAGCCGTGAATGTTTTCCCCAGACCGACGCTGTCTGCCAGGATGCATCCATTGTACTTTTCCAGTTTATTGATCGCACCAAGAACCGCGTCTTTCTGGAAGTGATAGAGACGTTTCCAGATTTCCGTCTCTTTGAATCCAGTTGCTTCGTTGGGCAATATGTCTTCAGTGATGTCCGATAGGAACTCGTTGAAAATATTGTACAAAATGACATAGTAAATGAACTCCGGAGAGTTCTCTTTATACACCGATGAAATATGCTCCACAACTTGGTTCGTGACATCTTCAAGCTTGCTTTTGTCATTCCATACCTGATCGAACAGATCGAAATACATTTTGGTAAACGGAGCTTCTGTGAACTTGTTCACCATCTTGGAGAGAGCATTGCCCTTTTCATAACCAAGATCAACGGTCGTAAAGCCATCGATCGGCATATAGGTGATCGGCTCGTTTGCAGTCTGCACATTCAGCATGCCTTGCATCGAGCCGGAAGTACGGTTCGATTTGAACGTGACTTTTTTACGAATCCAGTCACTGCACTCTTTTGCAATCGCTTTGAGTGTCAATTCGTTTTTGAGCCGGATTTCAAATTCGGTGCCGTACAAGCTTTTTTCCCGGTTCCGTTTCGGGATATAAAATTCCCGCTTCTCCTTTTTTATGCTATCCGCAATAAAGGTGGGAGAGGTGAAGATGAACCGGACTTCTTCCACCTGATTCAGTTCTTTCATTAAGGCTTCATATGCATAAATGGAGAAGCATGATGCAGCAATCGATACTTTGCTGCCTTTGCGAACTTCAAGTTTCAAGTTATCGCCGAGAAGATTGTCGATATTATTGATGATTTCCATAGTTCACCTCTTGTTCTGCCCCTGACCACATAATCCTTACTATTCGACACCTCATGTTGATTTCCTTGTCTTTAAGTAGTTCGCAATTCCAGTGAAATTTCAAAGCCACCCGTTAAAGTAAAAAATCATATACATTCGGTGTGCCGCTCCGTTTCATGCCCCATCCCGTTGCATTGGACTACCTTCTGTCCCTCATTTATGATACGATTCTCCCTAACTCACTATCTGGTAAAGCAAATTTCGAAAAGGAATCGTCTTCTGAGAACCAGAAGACGATATTTTTAATACTCTTGCGGTCGCTTTCCATGTGGATTTCCTTTATTAGCGCCCGCAGGAGCGCTCGCTTTTCTTCATTCGTTGCTCCGTTAAACAACTCCTCGAAATTCTGCAGTGCTTCAATAATGGTTTCCTTGTTGAGATTAACCTTTACTTGCAACTTGTCAATTTCGCGCTCAAGATATGCTATCGCTTGCTGGGCTTTTTCAATCTCCTCTTCATTCTTGGTAGATAACCGGTTAAACTGCGCCGCGTTAATTTCACAGCAAAAAAATTTATTATCCAGTTCTTCCTGCCAGTCCAGCAACTTCTTCAGATTGGTCTGTTGGATGTCCAAGTCCTTTTTAAGCACGGCGACCCCATGGGATTCTTCGCGGCGAAAACGGTTCATGATATCCTCGACGATCTGTTCGTCGGCAAGCATGGTTCGAATCCACTGGATGACTTGTTCCTCCACAACCTCTTTCCGGATCAAATTCGCACTGCACTCCGTCTTGCCCTTGGCGTGAAAGGTTTGGCACATATAATACAAATGGTACCCCGAGCCGTCTCTTTTCTTCGACTTGCTCATCACTGTCCCCGCACCACACTGAGGGCAACGTAACAAACCGGTTAAGATGAATTCACCTTTCAGATTATTACTCCGGTTGCTGTACTGCTCCTTATTCAGTTTATTGACTTCCTGTACTTTATTCCACAGCTCCATATCAATAATAGCGTCATGCGTCTGTTGAACGATTGTTGGCTCTGACTTACCTTTCCTTCTTTTGCTACTCCAGTCTCGCACTTTTCCCCAACACATGCAACCCGTGTACTTCTCGTTTTCGAGAATCGTTTTCACCGCATTGATACTGAAACTCGATCCCGGCTTGCCATTTGACCCCTTCGTTCTCTTGCCCTTCCTGTTTAAAATCGTGGCGATGGTTTTATAACCTTTTCCTTCAGCCCGAAGCGTGAAAATTTCCCTAACGATTTCGGCTTCTTCTTCGTTGATTATCAATTTTCCGTCAACCGAATCGTAACCTAACATGCGACCTCCATTCGTCAAGCCATCACTTGCCCGTTTCTCCATGCCCTTCTTGACTCGAGCTACAATCAGTCTGCGTTCATACTCCGCAAACGTACCCAACAATGATATAAACATTTTTCCCGTCTCCGTCGAACTGTCGATGTCACAGGTACTAATGATCAGCTTTTGACTTCGCGGATGAAGTTCGCGGTCAACAAAAGTCAGCACGTCGAGATTGTTGCGGGATATTCGATCCACAGCGACGGCCAACACAATATCGAATTTATAGCTCCGGGAATCTCGCAACAACCGTTGGATTTCCGGCCGATTGAAGTCTTTCCCCGAGTAACCGCCATCAACATAAATGTCATAGATTTCATACCCGCGTGATTTACAGTACGCTTTTAAGGTCTCCTCCTGCGCCCCGAGGGAGAACCCTTCTTTTTTCTGCTCTTCCGTCGATACACGCAAATACAATGCCGCTTTCAGCGTCTTTTCCAATACTCCCACAGTCATTTCCTCCGTTCATGAAATGTTGTTCCGGGATTCCTGTTCATCACAGGAACCCCGCGTTTCGTTCAACGTCGCTTATAGTTGCCTTGCTGATGCTTCTTCAACGCATAATTTCGAATCATGCTCGCAAGTGTTGCGATTAACTCTTCCTTCTTCGCTTCCATTTCCGTCAACAGCAGAAGCTGATGTTGATCTATACCTTGCTTTTCACAGGAATCGATTTGATTCGTAATCATGATTTCGATCACTCCTTAGCTTTACCACCTCCTCCGTGAAACCTCTAATGTTGCTTGTAATAGCATGGGTTCAACCGAGGAGTCAATATTGGATTAGGAACATATGTTTGCTTTGATAATTTCCGATTTATGGTTTTCCTTATCGCCGGTCACAGCCCTGAGTTCCTCCAGCCCTCGAGGTAAATGCCTACCAGAAGCCCCCAGTACCGAGCGGCTGAGAGAAATATAAAACGCCTGTCTGTAGCCGACAACACTGCCTCCAACGAAAAAGAAAAAATGTCCAAAAAAAATTTTCTTCCACTCATGCAAAAACACTGTAGTCCTTCAAAAATGCATGTAGTCGGAAATACCCCCATACCCCAACCGTAACCGGGCAGAAACAATGTGGAAAAAGCAGATTTACACACTAGCGGTAAATCCATAGTCCCCGCCGAAAACGGAGCAAGCAGTTAAGCGAATGTCGGGATTGGAGGAAAGAAAAACAACCGTACCTATCAACAAGCCTGTAAGCACTCGGAAACCTGGCTCAACACTCCGAAAATTTGCGCGCATTGGATGACCCCTATTCCAAACTTTGACGATAAAAAAGGAACGTCATAACGTTCCAAGCAAGTTGTAAGCAAAATATTATCTTTAAACGAAAAAGAAACTTCAGCAAAATGAGGGAGAACTTCAACCGTTATGTCGAGCCTCCAGAAACAAGGCCACAGGTGGAGTTTCGCCGCTACAGATTCAAAAAAATGAAATGACGCATTCCGATATTTCTGTAATTACGATTCGTCGGCAGACATTTCGGATTGTGCTCGACGGACTTTCAACTCGCGATAAAGCACGGACGGGGATACCCCGCAAAGCTCACAGATCTCCTTCACGGAGTGCGACTTAGCGGCGTACAGTCGAACCGCCTTCTCCAGCTTCCGCTTGTCAGTTCGCGGGCGACCGCATTTGCGTCCCCGAGCGCGGGCGCTGGCTACCCCTTCCCGGACGCGTTCGCGAAGATTTTCGCGTTCAAACTCTGCAAGGGCGGCTAAAATGTGCACGACTAGGCGCCCCGTTACGCTCTGGAGATCGATGTTCTCTTTATAACTCACCAAATTTATCCCTTTCTTGTCCCAATCCTCCAACAACTCCAGCAGTTCTTTCAAGGAGCGAGAAAGACGGGAGAGCGATTCGATGTACACCGTGTCGCCTGATCGAAGCACCAGTTGGAGTCTTTGAAATTGTTCCCGAAGTTTGGTCGATCCGTGCGCACCTGTCATCTTATCAACAAAAATGTCTTCCTCGTTGATGCCGTAATGCCCTTTCAAGATGTCCAACTGCCGGTCTTCCTTCTGCGAAGTCAAACTAACCCGCGCGTAACCGAAACGCTTGCCTTGATTCATCTTGCATACCCCCTCGAATAAGATGACCAATATGGATGTGCCTCGAGGGAGCGGGAGCGCGGTTCCAAAATTCGGATAAAGTTCATGCCAATAACAACCTTTTTGAGAAAGAAAGCCGTAAAGAATATTGGGAATAATTTTGGCAGTCTTGCAAGACGCGAATCCAGTTGAGGATGGAGGTTGTGAAGGCAGGGACGGGGCTTTGCCAAAATCAGTAGTTTTTGAGAGTCCGATTGTTTAGGATCGTCTGGAAGAATAGGACATGAACATTCCCAAAAAGTTCGACAAAGTATGTCCCGAAAACGTCGCCGCGCCAGCGGAGCGTCGGAACATTAACATTCCGCGATTTTCGCTCCTTGCGGAGCGCGAGAGCGGCGGCCAAAGCGCCGAAATGCGGCAAATAATGAAGATACAATCCTAGTTGTAAGGAAAAATTAACAATAGAAAATTAACAAAATGGATTAACACCTTACCCAGCGTTCCGGGACAATTCCACTCCCGAAATGTCAATGAGCGGAGGTTTACCCGTGAGCAAAAAAGAGGATACCCAGTCCACTGAAGGTATCCTTATCGCCAGATATGGTTACATTCTCGGAGCACTGATGTGAACGATTCGATGAAGCGGAACCGGCTGAAATTTTCCCTTCTCCAGATTCGGAAGACTGAGGTAACCAAGTTTGGCGCGGCCTCGATGCCAGTCGCGCGGGTAGAACTGTTCCGCGCCATTCGGATCGAAACCGAACTGCGAGACGAGATGCTTCGGGCGTAGACTGGTCAAGATCTTCTCAATACTCTTGCCTTGCTTGTACGAGATCTCGACTTTCTCAGCGCGAAGGTATTGGATGAGTTTCGCCCGAAACGTGTGAAGGATGAAGTAAGGCAGTAATTTCGCTTCGACCGGTATCATTGTCCGCTCAAGGCAGTAGCCCTCTTCAGTTATCACAATGCGTAGGACAACGAAACGCCCCTCCACAATCTCGGAGTAGCTTGGCATAGCTTCCGCCAGCAGGCGTGTAATGCCCTTGTACTGTTGATCTGATACCAGATCTGGAAACACCGTGCGTAAAGCCACCGGACTCTTGGTGACCCAACTCAGATCGCCGTTCGAGTTGGTGACAACCATAATGGTTGAACAAAGCAAGTACTGGTTGAGTAAAGTGGTCACATGAAAACGACCGCAGTTCTCCGGCACACGTTCGCCCATATCGCGCAAAATGTCGATTTGCTTGCGAGCGGCTTCAAACAATGGAACAAAATGCAACGGTGTATGCAAGTCGATGTTCCCCAGAAGTTGCAGATTGACGATGTTTGTGAGAACAGCCGAGGAAAATGGTGTCTCGACACGCCCTTGGCTTGTGACTTTCTCAATCCCTCGATAATCGAACGGGTCGCGCTGAAGATTCATGGTTAACCTGACCTCCTTCAAATTTCTCAAGACTCACACTCACGGCTCGTTGCGCGGCGAGTTACCCCCAAGCGGGGAGAAACCTGCGGTGAAGAGGGCGAGCGCGATACTAATCGATGTCTTCGGTTCATAGTACTTGAATTTTTTCAGAATCTGTGCGGAGTAAATCAAACATCCCGCTTACCATAAATGATTCCCTCGAGGGCCGTGATGATCTGTTGCCTTGTCGCCCGATCGCGATAATCGCCGGATTGGAGGATGGCCAGCAAGTGCTCCACTTTCGCGCGGTTCGGTTCCGTGTCGTGATGAATGCGCAAAATGGAGAGCGAAGCCAGAAACCGGAGTTCCAACTCGCAGTCTTCGAAGTGGAACTCGCCGCGTCTAGGCTTAAAATGCTGGAATACTTCAAGCGGGAGTAAACGGGAGTCCGAGTACCCCAGTTCGCCAAGGGTCTGAAGGGCTTGCGTGTATTCACAAGCGAAGTAGTACGCGAGAGCAACCGAGAATCTGCCGAGCAACTGCTGGTTTGCGCGATGGAGCATCTCTTCAACTGTGGCAAGCTCCAATCCTAGAAGTTTGGCTGTCTCCTCCGATGTCATGCCCATTAATGCGGCTTTCACGACCGGGAGCGAAACACCGTGATTTCGCCAGTCGATGCCGAGAACGTAAGCCTCGAGTCTCGCAAGCGTGTCGAGCTTCAACCCCTCGCGTATCCCGCCTTGATTCATGGAGTGCAAGGAGTAAGCCAGCATTTCAAGAGCATTGGGCTTTTTCATTTCAGGATCACCTCCCGATATGGAATGGCTAACTGATGAAATACATGCGAATATATTTGCTAGTCGGCGGTTGACGGGAACAAATCGGAAAAAGGAATGGCGAATGGCGTCGAAATGTACGGATAGTAGGCAAGTCGGACATACATTGAAGGGAAAGGCTGTGTTGCGGAGTGTTAGCGTTAGTCCCCCAAATACAACTGGTGGAATGACAACTCGGATTGACGTCAAGGATTTCAATGGCAGGCAGGTGAAGTACCAGAGGAATGCGGTTAGTACCGCACATTGAACGGATGGTTGGCTATTCGGGGACTTTGGAGCGTTTCCGAGGTAGAGGTGACCTAGTCGCGGAAGGACGCACTTAATACCCCCAAAGCGACCAATAGACAGCAACACGGAGACGGAAGGGAACTCCTTGGCTGTGAGGGCAAGGTCACAGAAGAATGCGATTAGTACCGGCAAAGATGCAGATGCTATTTTTGCTCTCGCTCGGCGGAAAAAATTCCGGCTCGGGGAAGGCCAGGTCGCGCGGAAAGGCGGTTAGTGCCGCACACACGGGAAGGAAAGTCGCGGAGTGCGGGCATTAGTACCCCCGAAACAACGAGCGGGAAAATGAAAAAACCGTAGCGCATGAGACTACGGTTTCTAAACGAACTTGAGGTCGGAAATTTGCTCGATGAGAGCGGAGGGAACGTCGAAGTTAAACCAGATGTACTCGTCCTGAAAGCGGCCAATCGTCGAGCTGGAAACATGGACACGCTTGAGAAAGAGCTTGTTCCAACCGTGGGCGGTCAAAGGAGCGTAAAGCGCATTGTCGTAACCGCTAAGTACCACCTTGGCGCTCTTTAAGCCAAGCAAGGCAGCCACTAAGCGCTCGTGCTCGGTGTCCGGCCAATTTACGCTGTAATGCTCGGTGGTCGGCATAGTCGCCGCCACATAAGGCGGATCGATGTACCACAAGGTGTTTGCGCTATCCGGCTCTGCGGTAAGTAAGGTGAAAATGTCTTCTGCCCGAACCTCTACCCCCTTAAGTGTCGGGAAAAACTGCGGCAGAGCATTCACTTTTCTCCGGTACGCCTCCTTATCGCAAGTCCGGTTGTAGGTGGTCATTTTCGCCGCGCGGCTCAGCCTACAAACGATATACGTGTCAGCCGCCGCGTCCAAGATGTCGTACCCCTCTGACCCCGGTTCATTATGTTCCCGGCGAGACAAGGCTTCGAGAAAGACCTCTTCGCTTACCCCCAACCGATCCAAGCGGTCGATAAGGCGGTATAGCAGATCAGGTTCGGAAAAGCAGTAAAAAAGGGATGCCATCCTCTTGTCAATGTCATTGTATACTCGGCGCTGTAAGCGCGAATAGGGCAAGTTTAGGAGCATTTTCGCGCTTCCGCCGCACGGCTCGATGTAGTCCGTAATGGCGAAATGCTGGATCCCGTACTCCAGAAGCGGCACGATCCGCGAGACTAACTGCGCCTTGCCGCCAACATATGGGATAATGCTCGGGAGATGCCCCTTCTCGGGGAACGGGTTCAAATGCTTTTTAAGCGCCCGCATTAGAGCCGCCCTCTTCGCACGCCCTGGCCAGCAAGCCAGGAATGCGGAGCAAGTAGAGCCGTTTCACGGCTTTGTCATTCGCATTCGGGCGGATCTGCTCCTGCAGGCGATTCTGACCGGAACGCTTCACCAAGTACCCCAACCGGGCGAATGAGCGAAGGATCTCTTGGAGCCGCTTGGCGTTCTGATGATTGTTCTCCAGACCCAGAATGTCCAGAAGCGTATCGGACGTTACCCCCACCACATCAGCGCCGTACTTCTGGCGATAGTTCTCGGTGTCCAAGATGACTCCCGGACTGGCACTGGTGAATGAGTCCGAGGACGCCAACGGATACAAGTCAAGTTCGGAAAGGATATTGGTTGCGATCAATTCGAACAGCTCATGGCTCTCGTCGCCAGCCTCGGTCTCTAACTCGTCTTCCAGATTCGCCACTTCACGGAATACCCCGTGAATTTTAAGCTCCGTAATGTAATCGATGGCCTTGAGCAAGTCGGCGCGTTCCATGACCCCGAACACGTTTAATTCGCGAAGGATTTCCTCGAAACGCTCACGAAGCTCGATGACCAGATAAGTGGCGGATGCGCCGCCCACCAGCTTGGTCGTGAACTTAGCCGCATATGTCAATTGTGAATAAGCTGAGTGTTTGCCGTAAAGCAACTCGATCGTCCAGAGCCGCTCAAGGCTCGGTGGAGCCTTTGGAACCTGATTGAGCGGAACTACCTCGAGCCGCGGAAATTCCTTCTTCGCCAAAACACTCATTTCGAACACCCTCTCTCGCTTGACCATTTTCGCAAGAACAGCATATCAAAAAATTGTGCAAGTGTGAAGAAGTCAGAACTCCAAGTGCTCATCTCCTTGTTCTGTCAACAAGTTGTCTCACTGCTTGCTCGTTCTCGAGAGTCCAACTTATTCTCCGCAGCTGGTCTCTTGAGCAATTCGTTACTTATTGTGTAGCAACTCACATTGAAAGTCGTAAAGTGAACGAAAAGTCTGCGAACGAATAAAAAATTTTCCCGTCGACCAGAAGGACAACGTCCTGCCCATCGCCTCCCCAGCTCAGTAAACATCCACCGACTCAAGTTCGCACGTTGATCGCTCAGCCCCTCAAGGAGAAAGTCTTCATCAGGAACCAATGGTTTGCGAAAAAATAAAAAAAATCGAGGACAAGAACGACTGGATTCAGTGGCTATCACTGGCTATTGGCGGCTATTCCGATCAAGCGGCGGCTAATCGAGCCACTCCACTGGCTATGAAACCACTAACCGAAAGGAACCCATGAAACCCAAGCGCAAACCTGTCAATTGAAACCGCAACGTAAGCGGACAGCGATGATCCTTCCATTCTCAAAAGTCAAGTCTCCGAGGGAGATTCGGAGACTTGGATTGGAAGTCAAATGAAAGAGCACCCTTGCGGGTACTCCCATGAAAGCGCAACTTAGCAGCTTAGGAATGGTCACAACGCTGCATCTGTTGCCCCGTTCAAGCTGGAAACGTTAGATGAGCGTACTAGCTCAAACGGGAATATGCTCTGGCTATGGATAGGTAGATGAAGCAAGCCATTATATAAAACTCACTAAGACTGACCCTTTGCCTTGACACCCTCCGGATGATATTCCAAAACGATAGATTGGAAGCCATATGCGTTCGTCATGCTCGGGATAGTCACATTGTGCACGGCAACTGTCTTCGTTTCTCTATTCGGATCCTGCGAAGAAGCCAATCGCCCCTCCGTTACCACAGTTACCGTTTGCCCCGGAAGATTTGACGTCTTAACAAGAACTACCCCTCGTTCATCAGAGGTGGTCTTGAGCGACCCACTTTTATGACTGATCGTGATCTCTTGATTCTTGACCGGATTTCCATCCGTATCCCGCAGATAAAAAGCTGTAAGTTCTGGGTCAAGCTTCAATACCATGCGTACAGGATAAATGCGGGAACCAAAAACAGCTTTCTCAGCAGGTTCATCATTATCATCATAAAACTGTTTGGTGTCCAATGTCACTCGAATTCGCTCATCTACATTCGCATTCCACTCTTCCCAAACAATTTCATATTCATACTCTTGATCAGAGACAGGTACCCAACTCTCTTTATAGTAATATAAACCCTTTACTTCTGGGCTGGCACTTAAGATTGCCACATAGTAAGTGTCTCCTTCTTTAAGTGGAGCAGAAAGGGGAAACGCTAACTGGTATACTCCTTGATTCCGGTTAAAATCTGCTTCAGAAACAGACACTTTCGAAATAAGCCGCATAGATGAATCAGCAAGTCCAACCTCAAATGAGGGCAGTACCACAACTGGATGCGAAAGTTCTTCTATGGCAATTTTTAAGTGGAAAGTTGCATCCTCCGAATGATCCGGAACATAATCCTTCGACGTGTCAATGACTATGGCACGTGTCTGATTGTCCCACGTCACGCCTATGTTGAACGATTGAGCGATATCCCGCAGTTTGAAGTAATTATAACCACCAATTGTATAAACGGTTAACTGAATCTCCTGACCATCTTTGTAGATTTTAGAGGTTGTCATTCTCCCTGTTACGGGTTTCAATTCCTCCGAGATCACCAACTCACCGCCAATTGGGGTATATGGCGATCCCGAAATAAGATGAATTGTTCTTGTCACCTCATCCCAAACAACCTCAAATTGTTTTTCAGACCCAGTTAACGCCATGGCCAGGTCGCGCAGTTTGAAATAGTTATATCCGCCAATTGTATATGCCTCAAGCTTAACTTCCTCGCCATTCAGCATGACTTTAGCAGTATTCGGTTTCGCCTCTACATCTTGTGGAGCAGACTTATTAGCGGTAGTCGAAGTTGAGGCAGAGGTCTCTTTTCTATCCTGAATATGTACAAATATTCCCTTATAATCTTTATAACCTCCTTCACCCGTATAGAAGCTGACCATATAAAAACCTTCTTTTGAAAATGAGATCCGATCCCCTGAATCCGCATTAACTATCCAGCTATGTTCACCTAAAAATAACTCTTGAGCCGGTTTACCTACTGGAAAGTAGGTGAACCCCTTGTTAGCGTCGAGAACAAATTCCTTCGTTTCATATGAGTAAGGAGCGACATCCGCCTCCAAGTCATTTCCATGAAAAGTGATGATCACTTCAGATTGAGAAGTAAAGATTGGATTCTCATCCCAACCATCTCTCAAATACATAGTTTCTTCATCAAAATTCGAGATAGTGATGTAGTTGCTATCATTGATAACAATCCGCTTTTCACTAGCCGCCATAACCGATACAGATGAGAACAACGATACAAACAGACTTAAAACTACCAACAACGAAACTTTCTTCATCGACTTCTGACTCCCATCTTTGCATTTTCTTTTATTTGGATCGAGTCGCTCATGATGGCATTTCGATTAGAATGACCCGTTATCCACATTTTAAGAGAGATTTTTTAAGAGAGAAAATACGAATATGATAACCCATAGAATGATGCCCCAACGCATCACAGTTCCAAATTCTACATAAGAAACGGTATTGGCACCCAATACACGTTGAATAAGATTAAACAGCAGATTCAGAAGTAAACTTGCGGCAAATCCAGCAAGCGCTGTGTAGATTAGCATATCACTCAAATTCCAAACCCCTCTTTTGCTCAAACTGTGCTCGTAGTTAGCCTATTAGCTAGACCATTCATAAAAGTTCCTGAAAAACAATTATTTCCAGTTTTTTGAATACTTTATCTGTACATAATAATAGCTACTTTCATACTGGTTGTAAAGTATAAAAGGAGCTATACGAATGAGTTCTGACGCTGTTCACCATACTCAGCAACTGGTTAAACGAGCTATTGCTAAAACACTTCAGGGGTTTCGCGCTCAAAAACGATTAACACAAGAAGATTTGGCTGGTTTGTGCAATGTGGATCGTTCTTATATCTCAATGATCGAAGTCGGCAGGAATGAACCCTCCGTGACCAAAATATTTGAACTTTGCGAGGGGCTAGGAATATCAGTTACTTCCTTTTTCCAGATTGTCGAAAGGGAAGTCCAGCTTTTGAAGAAGGAATTACCCCCGGACAGACAGTAAGGCTACTCGTGACAGGTGCTATATCTCCGATACAATTCTGAAAGTTTCAGACCATCCCGAATGCCGCTCCAATACAAGTACTGATGCTCCAGTGATGTTCGGGCGTTGATCGCCCCCTCATATTCCAGCAACAGCGGATACAACTCCGGTGGTATGGCTTCCTGCCACTTCCCTTGCAGGCTGATTTGCTGAAGTCTGGCTGAACTGACTTCCGGTAACTGCTGTATCGCTCGCATGTGCTCATGAAACCGTGCTTCAAACGAAGGCTTCGCCCAATCCGGAATTGAATAGTTCACATCCATGTCTTCGATCAAGCCGCTTTTCGTGTCATGTCTCTGCTTGTCATTCTTCATGGTGACAACTACAATTCTGCCACTTGTCTTAGGCGGGCGATTATGGAGTCGCGTTCGGCTCGAATAGCTTCGATTTCTTGGACGATCTCGGCGCGGCGCTTGGAAGAAGTATGGCGGTGGCCGCTTTCGAGTACCAGCTTGAGATGGCGCTGGGCGAGGGAAAGCAGGCGCCGCTCGGTAGCGGGGTCGATATTCAGAAGGTACAAATGGATGGGCTTGGACATGAAAAAACGCCTCCTCGGAAGTTTGTTGTATGTTAGCTTCCGATAGGCGTGTTTTCAAGGTTTTGGTTGAGAAAAAGAGCCGCCCGAATGGACGGCTCTTGAAGGGAGTTGGGGTTAATCCTCGATATTGTACTCCGCGATGATGCTGGCGGTGTAATCCTCCTGATACCAAATGACTTCCCCGCCGATGGATTCAGCTACGAAGCGGAGCGGAATGAAGGTCGTGCCGTTCTTGGCGAACGGAGCGTTGGAAAGGGTCACTTTAGTCTCTTTTGCCCTCGGATTCGTAGGAGTTTCAACCTGAATGACACGCGCTTCCTTATTGTCGAGTTGCAAAATCACAATCTTGTCCTTGTACTTGATTGTGACTTGTCGATAAACACTCTCCCACCCAACCTCAGCACCAAGGGCTTCAAATACCCCGCGCAAGGGGATAAAGGTCTGACCATTTACGATATGCGCCCGAGGGTTGGTGACAATTTCCTTGCCGTTGACCAGTACGTTGACGTAGCCGGACTTGGAGTTGGTGTCGAAGAACTTAGTGCGTTTGCGAAGTTCCTCAAGGGATTTTTGCTCGGTTGGGCTGACCCAGATGTGACCTGCCTTTCTCTCTGGCTTCGGAGATTCTTCTTTGGAATCCCCTTCCCCAGTCGTGAAAGACCACTTTTTCCCGTGCGCTTTGACGGTATAAGTCGTATTTCCCTTCAACTTAGAAGGAAGGATGTACCAGTGATCCAATTCATCGCTAAGGCTGTACTTGCCCTCCTTCTTTTTAATCACAAAGTCCACTTTTTCGCCTTTTTCAGACGTTATCGAAACACTAGAAGGATCGAATTTTTCCTTCGGGTCAACAAAGAAGGAAATTACAGTTCCGACTTCTTCATAAGATTTATACTTAGTGCCAGTCAACGGGCTAGGAATCTCGTCACTCAACATGCCCGGCGGCACATCTTTTTGCCCATCGTAAGGGAAAGTGAAGCCATTTTGATTTCCGTCCCACCACAAAGACTCTAACGGTGCAGTAACAATAACAACAGCTCTATCACTTATCCCAACACCTACCGCTACGACGGAATAATCTATAAGCGGTTCTCTATGAAAAGGTACCCAAATCAACGAATCAACCGCTTGCTCCAAAGGATGATAGGAAATAATCTCATCTAACGGCGCGTACCCTGTACGCAAAGAAAATCTACTCCCCGCCACAGCCAGTAGCCGAGCTGACACATCCACCCCAGTAAACCCCGGCTTTCCTTTAACCTCCTCGTGACCAGTGGTATCATTCATCTCAAGGTAATCCGCATGGTTTTGAGCGACTTGAGTGAGAACCGGATCGAGTTTCACTTCCGGCAGACCCATGTCACGACGATAGCGATTGATATCGTTGAGGATGTAAACCGCCTCGTTGGAGTAGCTGTAGCCGTCGATGATTTGATGCGTTGAGTTGGAGGATTCGCCCGACGATTTGGTTTCGGCGGCGAAAGCCGAAACGGGGCTGACAACCAGTGTCAACAGAAGGATGGCACAAAACAGACGCTTGATCGATTTCCTCATTTGATATCGCTCCTTAGCTTATTGATTATATAGTAACCGTGAAAGAAGCCCTTTCTTAATTTTTGAGAACCTAATGCCATCGTCCTCCGAAACTTTTTCAACATTCGCCATAAAGCCGCAAATTCCTTCCGCAACTATGGATTCTTTTTCCATAGGGAATGCGAAAAAAATTTTCTTGCAAGATCGATCCGAATTTACTCGTTGCCTTCAACCCCCTCCCACAAGAAGTGTGTTTATGTTACCGTAGAAAGGAAGACTGTTCCAGTGAAACTTTGATAGGTTCGCGAAGGTAGAAAATCGTAAAATAGTCCCCACCTAGGAAACAGGCGGGGACTGAGGGATGTTATTTCACAAAATTGAAGATGCGAGATGTATTCTTAATAGCTCTAGCAGACAATGCACGGGGTAAATGCGGCTTAGAGAATTACTTACGGATGAGCGACACACAGCACTCAACATGTTCCGTCTGTTAATACCCTTATAGTTCAATGTACCTGTCAGAGTGGGGTAGCAAAGAACAAAATCGAACAACTCTACAGAGCTTTTCGCATTTCTCTATAATCAACCAGAAAAGAGCCGACCCTAGCGAACGGCTTATTGCATGTTTGTCGCTGATATCAATAATTGGTCGGCATGTTAACACTGACTCGCAAATTCAACATTGACGCATCTACATTTAGTTCGATCCTCTGCTTTACCACTAGCGATGATACGGTTCACCGCGAATGATCTTGAATGCCCGGTAGATCTGCTCGACGAGGATGAGCCGCATCAACTGGTGCGGATATGTAAGGCGGCCGAAGCTGAGCTTCTGATCAGCACGCTGCA